>Ga0233437_1002096_pt1 | contig 32081 bp, 28 predicted proteins | sample SI_122_August201_FD_182714 | JGI IMG/M metagenome (GOLD analysis project Ga0233437, IMG submission 182714) | Seawater microbial communities from Saanich Inlet, British Columbia, Canada - SI_122_August2016_200_MG | ecosystem: Environmental > Aquatic > Marine > Inlet | place: Canada: British... | reverse complement strand
CAGCACCGCCATTGCCGGTTTGAAGCCGATAATCGAAATAATTTCTAAGGTTCGTGGCTGCCAGTATGAACTCCTGGTAGTTTTGTCGTCCCTAAGTTAGCGGAAACTAAAGTACAAGGATCATTACAAAAGCGTATTATCCTTGTGCTATACTTCATAATAATTCAGCCTCCCTTTTTGTAAGCGCGAAAGCTCTGAACAACAATCTCGATATTTATTCGATGGATAAGATAAAAATGGATTTTGCTCAACGATTTTTGCATGTAAAAAAATTGATGGTTGTATGGCTTGTTTTCTCAACACTGCTGCTCTCTGGCTGCATTTTGGAAGATGGCCTTGCTGCACTCCAAGGGGCGGCGGAGGAAACCTCTTTGAACGAGTCCGGTCAAGAAATAGCATCAGAGACACTAACAGATGATGTTTCACAGCCAACCGAAACCCTCACGCCGGTAGCATCTCTATCTATGCCAGGACGCGTGACCGCCAGTAGTATGCGAGTGCGCTCAGGGCCGGGAACCGAATATCTCATGATTGCGGGCGTGCGTTTTGATGCAGTAGTCGAAATCAGCGGACGCACCGCTGATAATACCTGGCTGTTGTCTGAGTTGGGGTGGTTGTTCGCCGAATATGTTGAAGTTGATGGTGATCTGAATTCTCTGCCGGTGCTGTACGATTTTGACAGCGGATTGCCCTCGCCTACTCCGATTACCCCAACCCCAAAACCCGAAGAATAATTCAAGGAGTTGGTTGCCTCGCTTCTTGACATCCCATCTGCTGTCAGATAAAATCATGGGGTTTTACGAGGGCCTGTAGCGCAGTTGGGAGCGCGCTTCAATCGCACTGAAGAGGTCGAGGGTTCGAATCCCTCCAGGTCCATTTTATTGACGAAATTCTGTTTTATGGTAGAATTTCGCACTGTTAACTACGGGGGCCCATGGCGCAGCTGGGAGCGCGCTTCAATGGCATTGAAGAGGTCGAGGGTTCGAATCCCTCTGGGTCCACTACAACAAAGAACCCCGGTCTGAGTACCGGGGTTTGTAATATTCAATACAGGAGTAGTAGGTTATCTGCCAGCGAGCCGGGGTCACCGGGTGCAAGCCACGGCAAAGGTGTCTGCAGAACACAGTCTGTCAAGAGCAATCTTGGGAGATGATCAGAACCAAACTCGCCTGCTGCGTGCAAGTTGCAGAATTCACTGGTGAATCAATTAGTCAGTGACGGAATCGCCCGTTATCGCGGTCTGAGTGGTTCAATCGTTTGATTAGGCGACGAATGAACAATCAGGGTGGTACCGCGAAGTAGATCTCTTCGTCCCTGAGTGGCGAAGGGATTTTTGTTTTAAGACTGGAGAAGAAAATGACTAAAAAATATTACCCCGCTGAGATCGAGCCGAAATGGCAATCGCAATGGGAAAAAGATGGCCTGTATCAGGCCGATGTTGACCCATCGAAACCCAAATTTTATGCCCTGACCATGTTGCCCTACCCCTCCGGTGATTTGCATATTGGTCATTGGTACGCCATGACCCCCAGCGACGCGCGCGCCCGGTATATGCGCATGAAGGGCTATAATGTCATGTTTCCCATCGGTTTCGATTCCTTTGGCTTGCCCGCTGAAAATGCGGCTGTCAAGCGCAATACGCATCCCAGAGAATGGACCTATGCCAATATCGAGCGTATGCGCGACCAATTGCGCAGCATGGGTGCTATGTGGGATTGGCGGCGTGAAGCGATTTCATCCGATGAGAAATATTACCACTGGACGCAGTACTTTTTCTCACAACTCTACAAGCATGGTCTGGCCTATCGCAAAATGTCGCCGGTGGATTTTTGCCCGAATTGCAATACCACCCTGGCCCGTGAACAGGTTTGGGGTGAAGATCGCCACTGCGAACGCTGCGATACCCCGGTAGTCAAAAAAGACCTTGATCAGTGGTTCTTCCGCACTACCAACTATGCTGATGAACTGCTCGATTTCTCGCACATCGATTGGCCGGAACGCGTGCAAACCCTGCAAACTAACTGGATTGGTCGCTCGGAAGGTGCATCGGTGGTTTTTCACACCGAGCAGGGCGATCCTATGGAAATCTTCACCACACGCCCCGACACCTTGTGGGGCGCCACCTTCATGGTACTGGCTCCGGAGCATCCCCTGGTGGACAAGATCACCACCGAGACGCAGCGCCCTCAGGTTGAGGCGTATAAAGCCGAGGCGGCGCGCCAATCTGATATAGAACGTGAAGCCACTGATAAAGAGAAAAGCGGCGTTTTCACCGGCGGCTATGCCATCAACCCGGTCAACAATGCCCGCATCCCGATTTGGATTGCCGATTATGTGCTGATGACCTACGGCACGGGCGCAATTATGGCGGTTCCGGCGCACGACGAGCGCGACTTCGCCTTTGCCCGTCACTTCGATCTGGAGATCATCCCCGTGATCCAGCCCGAAGGCGAAGCCTTCGATGGTGCCACCATGCCCGAAGCTTATATTGGCCCCGGTGTCATGATTAACAGTGCCCAGTTTGATGGAACGGCTGTTACCGATGAGAAGGGCCGCAAAAATCCCGGCATCAGCGAGGTGATTGACTGGCTGGAAGAGAAGGGGATCGGCGAAGAGTCGATCAACTACCGCCTGAGGGATTGGTTGATCTCGCGCCAGCGATATTGGGGCGCGCCCATCCCGATGGTTTGGTGTGATGCCTGTGGCTGGAATCCCGTCCCTGACGATCAACTCCCGGTGGTGCTCCCCGACGATGTGGAGTGGCGGCCTACGGGCGAGTCTCCGCTGAAATTCCACCCCACCTGGAGCCAGACCACTTGCCCCGAGTGTGACGGTACAGCCAAGCGTGAAACCGATACAATGGATACCTTCATGTGCTCATCCTGGTATCACTTGCGCTATCTCAGCCCCGATTACGATAAAGGCCCCTTTGATCCGGAAGAATATGACTATTGGATGCCGGTAGATACTTATACCGGTGGGATTGAACACGCCACCATGCACCTGATCTACACGCGCTTTTTCCATAAGGCCGGGCGTGATATGGGCATTATGAAAGGCCCCGAGCCCATGGCTCAGTTACGCAATCAGGGCATGGTGTTGGGCGAAGATGGCGAAAAAATGTCCAAGAGCCGCGGCAATGTGATTGCCCCCGATGCGCTGGTAGATGCCTACGGCGCAGATACGATCCGGGCCTATCTGATGTTCTTTTCTCGTTGGGATTTGGGCGGCCCCTGGGATAGTCAGGGCGTGGGCGGTCCGGCGCGCTGGTTAAAACGTGTTTGGACATTGTTTACAGAAACAGCGAAACCCCAAAAGGTGTCTGCCGGTGTCGAACGTGAATTGCGCCGCAAAGTACATCAGACCTTACAGCGCGTGACCTATGATTTTGAACAATTCGAGTTTAATACGATAATCTCTTCTCTGATGGGATTGCTCAACTATATGTATCAGGCGCGTGATGAAGGCGCAGTTGGAACTCCAGCCTGGGAGGAGGCCCTGGATATTTACCTGCGTATGATGGCTCCAGTCACACCGCATGTGGCCGAAGAACTCTGGGTTGAAGTGTTGGGTAACTCTTACTCAATTCACAACCAGCCCTGGCCGCAGGTAGATGAAGAAGCCGCTAAAGCTGATGAGATTGCCCTGATCGTGCAGGTCAACGGCAAGCTGCGTGACCGCATTACCGTTCCCGCAGATATTAACGAAGCCGATGCCAAACAGGCTGCGCTCGACAGCGAAGCCGCACAACGCTTTATGGATGGCAAAGAACCCCGCAAGGTGATCTACGTGCCGGGCAGGCTGGTCAATATCGTGGTTTAATTTTCAAGCCGGAGTTCATTTTGAAACTCCGGCTTTTTTGTCGCGATATAATCGATACCACGCCGAAATCCTGAGAATTTGATGCGATTCGCGTGGGCAAAAAACCTTTCGTAGTTGAATGCCTGTTGGAGTGTTTTGTGACTTTTGAAAATAGTCCATCGTTAGATGCAAATAGTACGTCTGGCAAGAAACCGCCGCGCTTAGGCGCTGCAAAGGTTCGGATACTACTTTATAGTTTGATGGGGCTGCTGGTTGTAATTTTTCTTGGTGTGGTATTTTCCCACCTTGCAACACGTCCATCTGAATTGCCGGTTGGTGGCCTGGATGGCTGTGTCATCTCGCCGGATGGCGTGCCATTGGTCTCCAGTGTTGAGATTGGCAAACAAAATAAATCAACATTCAGTGATGGGTGCTTCTTCTTTGCCGCAGTGCCGCCGGGGGAATATCTGATCACCATCAAGCCATCTTTGGGTGGCGAGTGGAGTCAGAAAATCACTATACTTTCCGGGCAGGCAGTTGCGTTGGGTGAAATCACAATTTCCAGGTGAAATAAAATGTCTCGAAATAAAATTTACCAATCCGGTCAAGGCCTTGTGGAATTTGCTCTCATTGTTGTTCTGGTGGCCGTGGTAGCATTGCTGGCACTCTCAGCATTGGGTGTTAATCTTGCCGATGTTTTTCGCAATTTACCCTTCATATCTACCGGAGAAGAGGGCAATTCAATCCTTACTATCAAAGATGATTTCCTTGAACGCATCAATGATTTCTATGAAAAAAATGGAAAATGGCCGCGCAGTTGGGGGAGCTACCGTTTTACCGACATTGATCTAGACCCGGCTGATTGGAGCGATCCAGTCGAAGGTATTTACTGGAATCCACACGGCCCAGCTGTCGGATTAGCAAACCGCTCTGGTGATAACCTGCAAATTTATGTAGATGACCTTAATGGCAACACTCTGCATTTATATGATGGCTGGAGTATTTGGTGCCGGGCGGATGACGGCGAATGTTATTATCACACTGTTGCGCCGGGGAATGAAGTTGATCTTTCGACATTGGTTGTAATAGAAGATTAGATCGTGCAATTGGTTATTCTGGAGTTCCAATGCGTTTTTCAGATTTAAATTGGTTCGATGTTGAAAACTATCTCGAAAACGATGACCGCCTGATGATCATCCTGGGGGCGTGTGAGCAGCATGGTTACTTGAGTCTGCTGACGGATGCCAATATTCCTCAGGCTTTAGCTGATGCTGCCAGCCAAAAAAACGGCGTGTTGGTTGCGCCGCCGCTCAATTTTGGCGCATCGCCTTATTTTCTGGCGTATCCCGGCACGATTTCTCTGCGCATAGCCATATTGATGGATATTGCTGAAGACATCGTGAAATCGGTTTACGCGCAAGGTTTTCGCCGTTTGCTCATTCTCAACGGGCATGGCGGCAACGATCCGGTGCGCGGGCGGCTTTATGAGCTTGCCAGCCAACTGCCCGATTTGCGTTTGGCCTGGTATGCCTGGTGGCAGTCACACAGTGTCGAGGTTGTGGCTGCGAAACATAATCTGAAACCCTATCACGCCGGTTGGGTTGAGGCTTTCCAATTTAACCGTGTCGCTGAACTGCCTGCCGGTGAGAAAACCCCGCCGCATGTGCCCGGTTTGTTGGGTGCTGATGAAGCTCGCCAGGTGTATGGGGATGGTGTCTTTGGGGGCGCGTATCAGGTGGATGAGGCTATAATGCGCGAAATTTTCGATGCCTCGCTGGGGGATGTGTTTCATCTGCTCAAGTTTGAATAGGAACCTTTGCGGTAAAATACAGGGCAGCGGGACTCCCTCGGGGGTGGCTGCCCTTTTTTTGTGGCACACCACCCCGAGTTGGGTCTGAATCTCCCTGTCAGACGACGGGTTTCATCTCGAAAGGAAAGCATAATCCCATGAAAAAAGAAGTCATTACCGCCAAAAATGCACCGAAAGCGATTGGCCCTTACTCTGCTGGCGTGCGCGCCGGGCATTTTGTATATACAGCCGGGCAGTTGGGCATCGACCCATTGACCGGAGAATTTGTCTCGGATGAAGTTGTGGAGCAAACTCGTCAGGCGCTGAAAAACTTAAAAGCCGTTTTAGAAGCCGGGGGCGCTACGCTGGAGAGCGTGGTCAAGACGACGGTGTTTTTGCGCGATATGAACGATTTCGGCGCCATGAACGCGGTTTATGCTGAGTTTTTCACCGAGAATTTCCCGGCCCGTTCGGCAGTACAGGTAGCGCGCTTGCCAAAAGATGCCGCGGTGGAGATCGAGGCCGTGGCACTGTCCGCGAGTTAGGGGCACGACAGGGTAGCAATTTTGTGGTAAAACTACCCCTTGCGCATCCTGCTGACGCTACTTTAACGACCCGATGGCCCCATGTCTGAACCCACTGTTTCGGTAATTGTGCCCTGCTATAACGAGCAGAATACTATTTATTTGCTGCTCAATGCTTTGTGGGAGCAAGTTTATCCGCGCGAAAAAATCGAAGTCGTAATCGCCGATGGAATGTCTACCGATCAGACGCGGCAGAAAATTGCTGAATTTCAGCAGGCGCATCCTGAGTTGGTGATTTCGATTATCAATAACCTGAAGCGCACCATCCCGGCGGCTTTGAATTGTGCCATTGAAGCCGCGCGCGGCGAAATTATTGTACGGCTGGACGCGCACTCGATGCCGCAGCCCGATTACGTACCGCGTTGCGTGGATGCGCTGGAATCAAATTTGGGCCATAACGTCGGTGGTGTTTGGGAGATACGCCCTGGTGGTAAACGCAAGATGGCGCGCGCCATTGCGGTTGCGGCTGCGCACCCATTGGGCGTTGGCGATGCGCGTTACCGTGTGGGTGGCGAACCGCAAGCTGTCGATACGGTTCCGTTTGGCTCATTTCGAAAAGCACTATTGGAAGAAGTGGGTAGTTTTGACGAAACATTGTTAACGAATGAAGATTACGAATTCAATGTGCGGATTCGTCAGGCCGGACATACCGTCTGGCTTGATCCAAATATTCGCTCAGTATATTTTGCGCGTTCTACATTAGCAGGGTTGGCGCGTCAGTATTGGCGTTATGGCTATTGGAAACTGCGTATGTTGCTGCGTTATCCAGATACCTTCCGTTGGCGCCAGCTTTCGGGCGCGTTTGTGCTGACCTGGTTGATACTGGGTTTGCTCTCGATCTGGTTCTTACTTGCGCGCTGGCTACTGCTGGCCGAAGCTGTGGTGTATGGGTCTGCGCTGCTTTTCGCAGGGATTCAGAGTGCTTATCGACGTCGCGATTTGGCGCTGGCGCTGCGTGTTCCCCTGGCAATTGCTGTGATGCACTTCTCCTGGGGTGGCGCCTTTTTATGGAGCCTGCTGGAATATCTGCTGGGTGTATATATATTGCGCAGAAAAAGAATATGAATCAACATCAACCAACTTCTCATTTATGGCGTTTAGGCTTTCGCGAACGGCGCACACTGTTGCTGATCGTAGATTTTTTAATTGGTGCAGTTGCGGTAATTGTTGCCCTGGTGGTATGGGGCCGAAGTGAAGAGTGGTTGGGTCTTTCGCTAGAATTCTTACGTGAACGGGTGGCTTTATGGTTTTATGTGCTGCCTCTGGTGTGGCTGTTATTAATGCTTGAAATGTACGATGTCCACCGGGCGGCAAGCCAACGTCAGGTATTACGCGGCGTGGCTGCGGCCACGATCGTTGGGCTGATTTTGTATTTAGGGGTCTATTTTGCTTCGGACAGTCCCCTGCCGCGTTTGGGGGTGGCCGTATTTCTGGCAACATCCTCAATTCTGACGTTGTTGTGGCGTTTGATCTATATCCGCATTTTCACTGCGCCCGAATTTGTGCGGCGTGTATTATTGGTTGGCGCTGGCCGGGCAGGTTGTACAATCTTGCGCGTTATCGATCAATTGGAGCCGAAGCCTTTTGAATTGGTTGGCATAATTGACGATAATCCTGATCTTGTGGGTACGGATATTGACAGTCATGCAGTGATTGCCAATAGCGACCAGCTTCTTCCGCTCATCGAAAAAGAACGCATCACCGATCTAATCGTTGCCATCTCAGGCACGATGATGGGCAGCACTTTCCAGATTATTCTTGATGCCCAGGAGCGCGGTGTGGAAATTACGCGGATGCCGGTAGTTTATGAAGAACTCGCTGGGCGCGTGCCGATTAGCTTGCTCGAAACCGATTGGCTATTGCGTTCTTTTGTCGATGAGTTCCGCATCAGCGGATTTTACGAGTTTGCCAAACGTGTTGTCGATATCCTGGGTGGGTTGGTAGGTATGCTGATGCTTCTGTTTTTCTTACCCTTTGTTGGCATCGCCACAATGATCGATACTGGCAGGCCGATATTTTACCTGCAAGAGCGTCTGGGTAAGGGCGGACGGGAATACAAGATTATCAAATTCCGCACGATGCGCCTGGACGCTGAGGCCGATGGCAAACCGGTGTTAGCGAAAGAAGATGATGATCGTGCTACGGCTGTTGGGCGGATGCTGCGCCGTACTCATTTAGATGAAATCCCCCAATTTCTCAATGTGCTGCGTGGCGATATGAGCCTGGTCGGACCGCGGGCAGAGCGACCGCAATTGGTGGAGCATTTCCAGCGCCGCATCCCGTTTTATCGGGCGCGGCTGTTGGTCAAGCCGGGGATCACGGGGTGGGCGCAAGTTAATTATGGTTATGCTGCCTCGCTTGAAGAAACTCAGGTCAAATTGGAATACGATCTTTATTACATCAAGCGTCGCAATCTGCTTTTGGATTTGTTGATTTTATTACGAACGCCAGCCACCGTGCTGGGCATGAAAGGACAGTAAATGGCCATTTCTCTGGTGACGGGCGGAGCTGGATTTATCGGTTCGCATATTGCGCGGGAATTGCTCGCGCGCGGTGATCGCGTGCGAATTTTGGATAATTTCTCCACTGGCAAACGGCAGAATCTTGCTGGTATGGAGGCGGATATTGAACTCATCCAGGGGGATATTCGGAATCTTGCGGTTGTTGAGCAAGCCACGCGCGATGTTGAGTATATTTTCCATCATGCTGCCATGGTGTCCGTACCGTTATCGGTGGAAAACCCACAGGAATGTTTCGACGTGAATGTGCAAGGGACAGTGAATCTCCTCGAGCGCGCGCGCCACGCTGGAGTGAGTCGCCTGGTTCTGGCTTCATCGGCTGCCGTCTATGGCGAATCGCAGGCCTATCCGCTTAATGAATCCGGCGAGACGATGTCATATTCCCCCTATGCCGCTTCGAAACGCGTCAACGAAATATATGCCGATCTGTATACTCGTACCACGGATATGGGCGTGACCGCGTTGCGGTATTTCAATGTTTATGGACCGCGCCAGTCGCCCGATTCGCACTATGCTGCCGCGATCCCGATTTTTATTCGTTTAATGCTGGATGGTAAGCAGCCGGTGATTTATGGTGATGGTTTGCAGAGCCGCGATTTCGTTTTTGTGGGGGATGTTGTGCGCGCCAACCTGACAGCAGCGGCTAGCCCCGCAGCCGCCGGGAAGGTGTTGAATATTTGCACCGGCCAGGAGATTTCTGTGTTGGATTTGGTGACCACTCTGGGCAAGTTGATCCCAGATGCGCTGGAACCTGTTTTCGATGCACCGCGCCCCGGCGATGTGTATCGCTCGGTGGGTGATAACACCTCGGCGCAAACGATAATGAATTTTATTCCCCAAACAGATTTGATGGCCGGGCTGGAACAGACAGTGGCGTGGATGGGCGCGTGATCAAAGAAAAGATTCTGACCAAGATCAGGGGTATCGTTGGAAACGCGCCGCTTCGCAACCGTATTTTTCTGGTTGGGGATTTTTTATTAATTATTATCGCGGTTATGGGAAGTTTTGCCCTGCGTTTTGAATTGGGCAACTTATTCCGTTATTACTTGCCACAGGCCTGGCGCATGGCTTTGTTAGCGGTGTTGCTAAAACCGGCGGTCTATTATCTGTTTGGCCTGTATCGCCGCTTATGGGCCTATGCCAGCACGCGTGAATTATTGCTGATCTTCTATTCGGTGTCGTCGGCGTCTACGCTGCTCTTGGCAGCTGTACTAGTGATGACATCAATTCAGGCACGTCAACCGGGGTATATTGGTTTTCCACGAGCGACATTGGCGATTGACTGGTTGTTATCGCTGTTGCTGGTAGGCGGTATGCGGCTTTCTTCTCGCCTGATTGCGGATAGTCGTTTGGGGACGAATGGCTCCCCGGATCGTGTTGCTATTCGCCGCGTATTGGTGGTGGGCGCGGGGGATGCCGGGGCGTTAGTTGTGCGTGAAATCCAGAAAAACCAGCAACTCAATCTTGAACCGGTGTGTTTTTTGGACGATGATGTAGTCAAGCAAAAAAGCCAGATTCACGGCGTTCCGGTGGTTGGAACTCTGGAAGACCTGCCGCGCATCATCAAAATGCGCGCTATTCAAGAAGTAATTATTGCCATCCCTACCGCTCCCGGGGATGTAGTGCGCCGCGTGGCCGAAGCCTGCCGCCAGGAGAAAGTGACTTTCCGCACTATGCCCGGGATTTATGAACTCATCGGCGGACGCGTTAGCGTAAACCGTTTACGACAGGTCAATATCGACGATCTGTTGCGCCGCGCCTCGGCGATGAGCGATGACCGCCGTATCGGGAGCTTGATCGCTGGGAAGCGTGTTCTTGTTACGGGGGCGGGTGGCTCCATTGGCACCGAACTTTGCCGCCAGATTTCTCGCTGGGGGCCTTCATCGTTGATTCTGCTGGGACATGGGGAAAATAGTATTTTTCGCATTTTTCTTGATCTCTACGACAGCCACCCTGACCAACCAAAGTACCCGGTCATCGCCGATATTCGCGACCGCGATCGCCTGAATACAATTTTTGACAATCTGCGCCCTCAGGTTGTCTTCCATGCCGCGGCGCATAAGCATGTGCCTCTTATGGAAGTGAACGTGGAAGAAGCCATAACGAATAACGTACTCGGTACGCGCAATATTGTCGAAGTGTCGGTCAATACGGGTGTGGAGCATCTGGTGATGATCTCTTCGGACAAAGCCATTCGCCCTACCAGCGTGATGGGGGCAACCAAGCGTCTGGCCGAATTGATTGTTCTGGATGCGGCGCATACTTCAGGGCTGGCGTATGCCGCGGTGCGCTTTGGCAATGTATTGGGCAGCCGTGGTAGTGTTGTGCCACGTTTTCAGCGCCAAATCGCAGCGGGCGGCCCTGTTACGGTGACGCACCCCGAAATGGAACGCTATTTTATGACCATCCCCGAAGCCGTGCATCTGGTGTTGCAGGCTGGGGCAATGGGCAACGGAGGCGAAGTTTTTGTGTTGCGCATGGGCAAGCAGATCAAAATTCTCGACTTGGCTGAAGACCTGATTCGCCTCTCTGGGCTTGAACCGGGCGAGGATATTGAAATTACCTACAGCGGTGTGCGTCCCGGCGAGAAACTGAGTGAAGAGCTTTGGGATCAATGGGCCATTTTTTTACCCACTGAGCACTCTGAAATCGTTCAACTTTCAGATGAAGATATTCTTGGTGGCGATGCCCTGCACAATGATGTCGATGAGTTGATTCATCTGGCGCGTGAAGGTGAATCCTCAGCCATTCTCAAGCGGCTGGATGTGCTCATCCCTGGAGCTTCGGTGCGCGATACCCCGCCGCCCGATTTGACCTCATTGATATAAATGAGGTGGGTGCACTTTGCAAAGCGCGCCCACCCTTGTGAACTATGACTGAACTTAATGCCCACGAATGGAATGATTTTTTACGTCAATACCCCGAAGCCCATGCTTTGCAAACCGCCGCCTGGGGAGAACTGAAATCTGATTTTGGTTGGGATGCAGTACGCCTGCGCGCGGATGATGTTGGCGCCCAAATTCTCTTCCGGCGTTTGCCGCTGGGCTTTACGCTGGCGTATATTCCCAAGGGACCAATCGGCGCGGGTTGGGAAAAGCTTTGGCCTCAGGTGGATCAACTTTGCCGAAAACGGAAAGCCATATTTCTAAAAGTGGAACCCGATCTATGGACAGGCGAAGCGGACGCCCTCGGGGTTGAGAATCCGCCCCCGGGGTTTCGCCTCAGCCCGCACGATGTCCAGCCCCCGCGCACCCTGCTCGTAGATTTGCTCCCCTCCGAGGAAGAAATCCTGGCTCGCATGAAACAGAAGACGCGCTACAACATCCGCCTGGGAATCAAAAAAGGCGTTGTTGTGCATCCCAACGACGATGTGGATGCTTTCTTCCATCTGATGGGTCTTACCGGGGAACGCGCTGAATTTGGGGTACATTCACTCGAATATTATCGCCGTGCGTATGAATTATTCCATCCCCAGGGTTTATGCGAAATTTTGCAGGCCGAATATCAGGGCGAGCCGTTGGCAGCCCTGATGGTTTTTACGCGCGGCCAGCGCGCCTGGTATTTATACGGCGCTTCGTCGAATCGGCACCGTAATCTGATGCCCACGTATTTATTGCAATGGGAGGCCATGCGTTGGGCAAAAGGACGCGGTTGCGCTGAGTATGATCTATGGGGTGTGCCGGATGCAGATGCGGATGAATTGGAAGCCAATTTCATGCAGCGTAGTGATGGCTTGTGGGGGGTGTATCGGTTTAAGCGCGGCTTTGGGGGCGAACTGCAGCGCAGTGCTGGCCCCTGGGATCGTGTATATCGCCCGTGGTTTTATGCTTTGTATCGCGTATGGATGATGCGCTAGGGCTGGCCTGATTCATCGAGCACAGGCCGGAAAAATGGGGGAATCCTGGACTATAACAGCCCTTCGTTTAGGGGATCATCGGCCACAGGTTCCATGCCAGCTTCCTGGATTTGTCGACGTAATTTCTTGATGGCTTTTTTGAGATCTGCCATGCGCACTTCGCGCCCAGCCATCGAGTTTACCAGAATTTGAAGTTCGCGCGTGCGTTCGCTGACACGATCTTCAAGTTCGCTATTCGCAAGTTGCAGGGCTGCCTCGGCTGCTTTGCGATCGGTAATATCGCTAAAGATGGTTACAAAACTATTTACATCTGAGCGATAGGCAACAACTGCAAACCATTTGCCAATTTCTTTAGAATAATTTTCAAACTCTACAGGTTCTCCGGTTTGAACGACTTTCCCGTAAGCCTCGATCCAATAAGGCTCTGTTGCTGGGAGTACCTCAAGCACAGTTCTACCGATGATAGATGAATCCAGCCCAACCATTGTTTCAAACGTGGGGTTTATGGATACAAAGCGATAATCGACGGGATGATTGTTTTTATCAAAAATCATTTCATGGACAGCATAGCCATCCATCATTTGATTGAAGAGATTTGAATAACGCTCTTCACTTTCAAGAAGCGCCAATTCGGCGGCTCTTTTTTCAAGAGTATCTTCAAACATGGCAACGACGCGCCCGGACGGGAGCTTGAAAATATTATTTTCGACCCATTGTGTGATTCTCTCGTCAACGTATTGTTTGAGGGGGATTTGCGTGGAATGTCCGGTTAGCCAGGTTTCCTTGAGTTTTTCGATCAACCCGATAGAGGGTTCGCCGGGAAATAATTCGCTGATGCGCCTACCCAAAACTGCTTCAATTTTGAGGTGCGTGATTTTTTCGCCATGAATATTCATATCCACGAAAACAAAATCATTGCCATTATCAACAGCTTCGTAGATTGCAATGGCTTTCTCCATGCTGTTGATCACTTCACGCAGTTGGGACTCGCTGTGTTTCAGTGCCTCTTCAGCCAGTTTGCGTTCAGCAATTTCATTTTGGGTAGCTTCGTATAACCGGGCATTTTGCAGCGCAATGGCTGCCTGGTGAGAGAAAGCCGTAATTGCCGGGTTATCGGCTTCGGTGATATCCCTGCCAGCAATGATCAGAATACCGTAAATTTGATTTTCCGCGATCATGGGTGAAAATGTGGATGGCTCCAGCCCAATCATTTTTACAATCGGGCCTGCTAAAGTGCGTAATTTCTTGGGTAATGCATCTGTGGCTGCGTTTACGACATCAGCAACATGGATAGTTTCCCCTGTGACAAGCACTTGCTGGAAAATATTGTTTTCGCTGGCGGGAAATGTGTAATCACTTTTCTTTAGCCCGGTGAGATGTTCGGCTTTGTGGATTAGCTCCGCTTGATAGCCAACAAAGGTAATTTGCAAATCGCCAGAATCGGTTATTGTGAGGCCGCTTGTGGTATATCCCAGTTGAGAACTTTGCTCCTGAATAGCCTGATACACTTCTTCGGTTGTACGGGCGCGTTGAATAGCTCGGCCAGCCTGACTAAGCGCCAGCATAATCCTCTGGTTGCGCGAAATTTGGTCAAGCGATTGTTGTAGTGTTTCTTCGGCTTGTTTCTGTTCGGTGATGTCCTGGATGATGCCTGCAATGTGAGTAGCAGTACCCTGCTCGTCGCGGGAAATTTCAGCGACAATGTGCACATAACGGATGCTTCCGTCGGGCCAGGTGATACGGTGAAAAGCTTGCACCTCTTGTTTTTCGCGTAACGAAAGTTCTCGTTCTGTTAAGAATAAGGATAATTCTTCGGGGTGGATAATTTTCGCCACGCTCTCGCTGGATACCTCAAAATGGGCTGGGTCTTGTCCAAGGATTTTGTAAACATCCGGTGATAAATAATATTCGTTTGTATCGATATACCAATCCCAGTATCCTAAATGCGCCAGTTTGGAGGCTAGCTGGAGATGGAGTTGGGTATTTTGCAGTTTATTCATTATGACTTCAATGCCGTTTCGTTTCGTCATGGTGTAATTTAGTTGAGAACGATCAAACCACCATAATAACATGGTTTATAACGGAATCGATCCCATACTTGTTATAACAAAAAAGATAAGCCACCGCCTCGCTTTCAGGTGGCTTATCTTTTTTGTAGCAGTTCTGGAAGTTGAAAGAAATGTGGGGCCAGAAAATTATCCGCAGCCGCCGCTGGTGGGGGCGCGTTTTAGCTCGAGTTTAATCTTTTTCTCGAATTCCATTTCGTGTGTAAGCTCTACATCAGGGTAGGCAGCCGGGCAACCAGAGCCGAGTGCAGCGGTGAACTCGTAGTGCAACTCGTCGTCGGCACCTGCTTTGATGCCACCACAGAAATCTTCTTCAAATGCTGTTCCAAAGGTGTCGAGCCAATTATTGATGCCGCCTTCGAGAATATAAACATTGGGTACGGATTCTGCGACCATATGTTTCCAGACTTCGGTGGCTGCGGTTTCATCATTGCTCATCACTACGAAAACAGTATTCGCGGGTTGGGCAATGAATTCATCGATCTGCTCCGAAATTTGGTCGGGCGTGATATTTTCTGCATCCAGCAGGTGAAAAATATTGAAATCAGCCTCGCTACGCACATCGATCATCATAATATTGAGTTTATGATCGTGCCAGCTTTCCAAGAGCTCGCCAGGATGAATTTGAACTTCACGCGCGTCGAGCGCGGCGCCTTTGGTTGGCGTCAAGCGTTCCCATCGGTCTTCTGTCGTGGGCTGACCGATGAAGAGCAGGCCAATGGCGACCAGCACCAGCGCGCCAGCGCCATAATAGCGCACCCTAGGCGCTTTTTTAGGATCAAGTCCGCCGTAGATTTTCTCGAGTTTTTCGCCACCCCAGAACATAAATAGTGCCATTAGCACTACTAGCAGCACTACCCATCCGGTAGACAGGCCTAAGAATTCAGGCAATGTAAAACGTCCCATAAAGGATGAGTTGAAGAAAATATCGTAGAGATCAATTGTTTCACCGAAGACGAAAATGCCAAAGAGTGTGCCTAAAGTGAAGAAAATACCGTCAATCTTTAATGTGGCCGCACCGACCAACGATGTGCCTGGTCAGTAACCACCGACGATAAAGCCGATCCCCATGATAAAGCCGCCGATAATTCCCGGCCAAAGGTAAGTGGGATTCACGTAGATCAGGTTGTAGTCGAGCAACCCAACGGCGGATGCGGCGAAAATCAAGACCATCGCCACAATGATGCCAGTGAACATCACCTTGAGTACGGTCAGATTTTTGAAGTAGAACTGGGCAGCCAGTAATGGAGAATTGGCAAACCCGGAGATTTCGAGTACATATCCAAAGGCAAATCCAACCATCAAGAAAACCAGATTGATGCCAATTGGTAAGAAAATTTCAGCTAGATGAAGAGGAAATGGAGACATATTTGATTCCTTTAGTTCCACAACTTGCGAACGAAATAAGCCAGAGCATATGCGCCGCCAAATACAGCGAACATAAACGCCCAACTGCCTACAGATAATACCGCTCCGCCCGAAAGCGCCTGCCCCGAGGTGCAACCGCGTGCCAGACGAGCGCCATAGCCCATAAAGCCGCCTCCGATGAAAGCCATCAGCCAGCGTTTACGATTGGAGATGTTGGGGCCTTTGCCGGTTTCAGGCCTGATGCGTCCATGTAGCCAGCCGGAGAAAAAACCGCCAATTACGACGCCCACGGTAACGAAGACAATCCATGAATCCAGCGGATTTTTGCTGCCTCCGGCCATTGCCAGCAAATAGGGGGTTAAGTTCACATGCTGGGGGGCAACCAGGTCTTCAAAGAATACCAAAAAACGGTTCAGCCCGCCTGATGCTCCCAGGCCATTGCCGGTGATAAAGAACGATAGAAACAACACTACGCCGAGCAGCGCACCACCCAGGTAAGCGTTTACGTGCTCTTTTTTTTCTCTATGAAAGAAAAACTGCTTCAAAGCGGGGTCTTTCTTGGGAGATTGTACAGTTGTTGTCATATTTTTTTACCTCTTGGGGATTAGGAAATGGCGATGTATTTGCATCACCCTAAATCGCCTGATTCCTGCTCGTTATGATGATGAACTTCGACTTCGTCCCAGCCGACAATCATGGATTTGATTCCGGCGAGCGGCGTGTGACCGGTAGTGGTTAGATAAACGTGCATCACAATGAAGGCTGCGAACATCCAGGCGATCAGAGTGTGAAATGGCCCAAGGAAAGATAGTCCACCTAGTTTGTCTGCCAAAACAGGCCAGCGTTGCGCACCCCAAATTAGGATGCCGGTGATCCCTTGTAGTGGAAGCAGAACGTTGAGAATGCTGAAATAGGTGATCTGCTGCAATGGGTTGAGCTTCTTGCCCGGCGTTTTCTCGAAGGGGTGTTCCGCGCCCTTGAATATACCCCGCAGATAGAACTTGGCCTGTGAAAAGGTTTGGTCGAAGAAGCCACGCGGCCGGGGGATATACTGCTGAATTTCACCGCTGACCAGATGGTAGAACAGTGAGAGGAAAGCATTGATAGCCAGGATAGCCGCCAGTACATTATGCACCAGCACTACTCCGCGGAAACTGAATAAGCCAAAGATATCGGGTTTATGGATGATCAGACCGGTGAAGAGTAGCAGCACAATGGCGAAAGTTTGCAGCCAGTGCCACAGCCGTTCGTAGATTGAATACATATACACATTTTCGATATCTACCTCATGAGCCGGGCGGCGCATGGATGTATAAACACGCAGCCCGCCGTGAACGAGAATACCCAGCAGTACGCCGACAAACATCAGCGAACCAGCCAGATCAACCCAGCCAACACTATCGTGTCCCAAAATATAAAGATCGCTATCAGCGGATATTGGTTGATAGAATAGCGCGCCGTTTTCGTCGGCGTAGATTTCGCCATCGAGGGTGGCGTTTGAACCTTTGATAAATTCGGGCATTACGCCGCCAGGCTGATAGGATGATAATTGAATGGACTGAGTAATGCGCGACTGTTCGCCGTGGCAAGCTGTACACTCTTTGAGCGCCCACTCGCCCCCTGCCACATCGTGATTGATGCTGTAGGGTTGCACTTCGCCGACAATGTGAGGATTACCCAGACCCAGGCGGGTGAGGCGATCTTTGATGAACTGTTCTTTTTCCGGGGTATCGATGACCAATTCGCTATTATCGAGGGTACCGTCTTCGTTGGTATCAAAGCGCAACATCACACCGGGATGAAAATCGCCATTTTCGTAGTAAGCAGCTTCGAGGTCGTCCATGCGCACAGGGCGGGGCGGATCGCCATAGACCCAGAACCAGGTTGTAATCAGATTATGAGGCGCCAGGCTGGTATTGCCATCTACATCGCTGCTGGAGAGTAGTACGGGTTCGTAGCCCACCATCAGGGAACGCATCGTGTCTGTGTCGCCTTCAATGCCGCGGCATTCTGTGGTTGCATTGCCGTCCAGGGTGATGACAGTCCAGTCGTGCTGCATATTTGAGGATGAAAAAATTTGTGGAATATGGCAGCTTTCACAGCTTACCGCAGCGATGTGGCGATCTTTGTAGGGCAACCACTCGTGGGTATTTTCAATGCTGTGGCAAGAATCGCACCGCCGCATCGTGTCTTTGAGTTCTGGGGCTACACTGCCCTGGGCGCTGTCGCCGCGGGCAAACTGATGCAGCGGTTTCTCCAGATAATCGCCAATTTCAAGTCGTCGGGGATCAAAGAGCAGGTGTTCGGGCAGGGTGCTGTCGGACTCTCTGAAGTAGAGCGGGTTGTTCAACGAATAGTGGCAGTCGGTGCAGTTCAGCAGGCGTTCTGCGTGAACGTCCCAGGGACGATTGAGGGTTTCTTTATCGTCCAAGTTCATACCCGAGTCGGCCATTTTTTGCGGTGAAATGATTTGGCCGGTCGTGATGGTGCTCCAGCGTTCGGGGGAACAGCCCAACATGATAAGAGGGTCTTCAACATTATCGTGAACCAGGCCATGGCACAGGCCGCAGTTATCATTAGTGGGGTCTTGGATGATGGAAAAATCCGCTGAAAGTTCGCCGTCGGTGTTGAAGGCGCTGGCGTTCCAGGTGTAACTTTCACCAGTTTGCTCAACAATGCCGCTGCCTAGCAAAGTCGCTGTATTCGCCCAGCGGAAATTGCCCGCGTGGATTTCTTTGGCGCGAGCTTCGCTGTTGGGGGCGGGTGTGTGGCACAGGAAACAGTTCATCTCAATCACGCCCGATTCGTTCCAGTCCCACCCGCTGAGTTCGCCGGTGTCGGGGTCGATGAAGGTTGTTTCCAGGTTGGCAAGATCAACTTCGAGGTTGGTTAGCCGTTCGCCGCTTTGTGCGTATACAGCAGGGCCACCACCAACGTGGCGAATGCCATAGGCCTGTATCCACATCGGGGTCGTCAGGTCAACCCGCTCATCACCCGCGGGGGAAAGATAGCGATATCCGATGGAATTCCACTTGCCAAAAAAACCGGGGCTGATATCCCAGGCTCGTTCGCTGGATGTTGCTCCAGGGTCGGCAAGATTGTTTAGGCCTACGCTGGCGTGAAAACTGTGCTGTTCGATGAAATCGGCATCGTGACAAGCCCCGCAGGTTTGCATGGTTGAGATAGCTCCGCCTGATTCGAGTACGTTGACCCCATTTTCGTCGAGCATGGGGAAGGTAGGGTGAATTGGTGAAAGCTTAGGGGTGATGCTGGCTGTTCGCTTGGCTTGTGCAATCTGTTGGGTGGCTGTGAAAGCTGCCAACAACAGAACCAGCGCCATGCCAATGAAGAAGATTCGCCGTGATATGTGGGGACGAAGATTGAGTTTTGCTGGCATTGTGCGAAATATCCTTGTCGAATTGGTCACTGCTCAGGTTATGTTTGGGTGTAGTGTCGAGCAGTATTTTAATTATGCTTACTTCGAGAAAAAATCGACCAGGCCCAGAGCAGAGCTTGGCAGATTGAGCTTGATTTGTGAGATCACTCGTTGTAGCTATTTGAACGGAAGCGTCCACCCCAGTCAATCGGGTCGCCGTAGTAGCCAAGGGCTTCCCAATTAATACGCCCATTTTCGCCGTGGCAATTATCGCAGGTAAGCGCATCTGCAGCAGGGCTGACCATGTGGGTAGTGGGCCAGTACATTTCGGTTTCAGCAAAATCGTATTCGCCGCTGTAGTCGAGACCGACAATTTCAGAGCCTAATTCCAGCGCCTGACCCCAGTCGAACTCGTGCCAGAAACCGCCTTCGCCATAGGTAACAGGCTGCAAGAGGATATTGAAGACGGAGTCGTAAGGTTGTTTGGCACGGTGTACTTTGAACGGCCACACTTTTGCTGTGGGGTCGGTGATGTCGCCATTAGGCATATTGATGGGGGTTGAAACGGTGGGGTCCATCACATCACCGAGAATATAACGGCTGGCGGTTCCGTTGTACCAGGCAAATTCAGGTTCAAAGTTAGAGGTGTAAACAAAGCTGCCTTTGATCTTGAGATAAGTGTGGACGTTTTCTTCAATCTCATCGCTCCCGGCGGTAGACCAATCCCAAAACATTTTTGTAGCATCACGTGTGGCAGCTACGGGGATGTGGCAGGTTTGGCAGGCTACACTGGCTACGTGGGCGTTGATGCGGTCGTCCGTGTGCAAGTTTTCATTATGGCAATTGGTGCAGTAGATTTGATTTTTATTGTCCAGACTGACAGAGATTGAACGCCCGCTAATGACGTGATCTTGGGTCTGGTGACAGTCGGTACACAGGAAATCGTGTTTGCCCATATGGACGTCAACGCTTTCCGGGGGGAAATAAAGTGTTTCATCGAGGTCGCCGTGTTTGACGGCATTGCCGCCGCCGCCATCAAAATGGCAGCCGCCGCAATTTTCGCGGGTGGGCATGGCGACGCTTTGGGCTGCAATCAGTAAATCAACGCCTTCGGCGGGGTATCCAGCCGCGCTTTTTGCATAAATACCGGAATTATCGTGGCAGACCAGACAGTCAATATTCTCTTGGTTTGAGAAATCAAAGTTGGCATCATCCCAACCATAACCGGCGTGGCATGAAGTACAACCAGCCCAGTTCCCCTGGATGCCGATGCAGAAATTGTTGATGGAATTTTTCTTACCCACAGTAATGGGGCCATCGCGCCCTTCGAGTTGGTAGGGTTCGCTCTCCCAGGTCCAGTGTGCAGTTTGCATCACTTCGTGTCCGGCGTTATCATGACATTCCAGGCAGGCGCGGGTTACATCGGACCCACTCTCAAAGGGGCCTTCAATAATGTCGATATGGTCGGTATGGGGTATTCGGAGGGGAACATTGGCCCAGGGGTCGTCGTCGGCTTGTTTTTCACGATCTACTGTGAAAATGACAATTGGCACGATAATAAGCGCCAGTGTAATCGCCAAGCCGAACAACCAGATAAGTCTAAAGTTTTTCATAGATGACGCATCCTAGGGTTAGATGAGTTGGATAAAACGGGGAAACCTGAATATTCATGCTGCATTCGTAGCTTCTTCAATCAAATTTGCTCGATGAGTGAGTCGGCCATATAATACTGCGCGCAGTAAATCCAACGCCTCGATGAGACGCGAATCGATGAGTTGATATTCCACACTGGCACCTTTGCGGGTGGCACTCACCAGGCTGCGTTGACGTAAAATTTTGAGATGTCTTGATGTTGCTGATTGGCTGATTCCAATCGATATAGCCAGATCGCCGACATTCCAGGGGCGGTCAGCAAGTTTGTAGAGCATTAAAATCCGCCTGGGGTCAGCCAGGGCGGAGCAGATTTCTGCATGGAGCTGGTTAATTTCTTGTGCTAAATCAGAGGATGAATTCATATCACCTTATTCGCATATCTACATATTTTTGATTGTGAAGATAATAACAGGTAGTTAAGTGCTGGATTAGTGAAACTTGTCACATCGCCTGATGTGATTTGTCATAATGAGGAGCGGGTTTGTCATGTTTGGTGCGCGAGTGTAAAAATAATGTGTCTGTTGATAATACTATTTCTGGATAGAATCAAAAAGCGCCCTGGAATATTCCAGAGCGCTATATAGATTTTAGAATGATGATACTAGTGATCGTCGTGCGCGTCGGCTTGGTTGAAGATCGGTAAATACCGCGCACCCAGACTAAATCCCAATAGGGCGTACCCAATAATCCCTACAAAAACACCGATCTCTGTCCAGGTAGGCATATAGGATACTACGATCAAGTTGCCGATCACGCCGGGCGACCAATGGGGTGGGGCTACCAACCCGGAGAGTGTCACATTCCAGCGGTTGACGGTTACGCCCATAACAACTAAGGCTAAAGCAATCATTACATAGCGGTCATTGCGGCGCAAGGGGCGGTACAATAGGATTACAGCCGGGATGATACCGCCCAAGACAATTTCAAGCCACCAGAAGGTTTGTGTGTAAGGTGTGGTGGCATTTAATCGTGTGAGCGCCTCTGTGGTCCCAGGGGCATGACTATAGTATGAAGTCGCAGCCCAGTCCCATATTTTTAGATAAAGATAAGCCAGTAAAGTGTATCCTGCCAGGCGAGAAACTTCAAATTGCAGATCGCGGCTGAAAACGCGTGCATTGCGTAGTTTTCCAACGATAATGGATAGTAGCAAAGTCATCGAGATGCCGCCTGCAATGGCTGAAAGAATGAACATCACCGGCAACGAGGGCTTGAACCAGATCGCTCGCCCAGAGAGTACGCCATACGTTGCGCCCAGCGATGATTGGTGGAGTAGCGAAAGAGTTAAACCAATCGCGGCGAAGACAGGAGATGCTTTATGCAATATGTGACCAAACTTGCCAAGCCAGGGCCAACGCTCAAAGAAGGGGTTAGCAAATAAGATGGGCAAGAATTCAAGTACCAGTACAATTGAATAGAGCACAACGCACCAGGTAACTTCCCAAAGCACCGAATGGACATTCCAGTAAACCAGCGCATGCCAAAAGCGATCCGGGCGGCCAATATCCATTGCCAGCGCGATCATCGCAGATGTATATCCCAAGAAGCCAACAAATACCGCCGCGCGTGCGATGGGTTTGAAGCGTTCAATGCGGAATAGATACACGATGGCCGATAGCGAAAAAGCGCCCGCTCCCATGGCAATCGAACTCAGGTCTTGGGTAATCCATAAGCCCCAGGGCACTCGATCGTTGAGGCCGGTGACGCTTAAGCCCTGGATTAACACCCTCGCCATCGCGACAACGCCGATCAGGAATAGTCCAGCAGTTGTAATAATCCAGGCCCACCAAATTCGTTCGCGGGATTCTTTAGGGATTGAAAGGTTCAGTAATGCCATCTTATGCCTCCTTGTCCGGGCGCACATAGTGAACTCTAGGCTCGGTTCCAAAGTCCTCTCGCAAACGGAAAGTTTCATTGTCCTTCAGGAATTTGGAAATGGGGCTTTCGGGGTCTTTGATATTGCCAAACACGCGTGCGTTGACCGGACATGCATTAACACACGCCGGGGTGGCCGCGTGGTCCACCCCGGGGGTGAGACCTTGCTCGAGGCCGCGGTCAATGCGATGGTTGCAGAAGGTGCATTTCTCTACAACGCCACGCGTTCTGCGTTCTACTTCGGCAACACCCCAGTTGGGCTGGTACGCATTTTCCTCTTTAGATAATTTCCAATTAAAGCGGCGGACGTCATAGGGGCAGGCTACTTCACAATATCGGCAGCCAATACAACGATCATAATCCATCACAACGATGCCATCTTCGCGGGAAAAAGTAGCGCCGACCGGGCAAACCTTCACGCAGGGAGCTTCCTGGCAGTGTAGGCAGGGCCGCGTCATAAAGAAATCTGTGCCGCTCTCCATCCGATCCGGGAAACCTACATTCCAACGCATCTCATCGCTGGGAACATCATTGGTGGCCTGGCAAGCCCATACACAGTATTGACAACCAATACATGCGGCAAGGTCAATGCCCATGTGCCATTCGTGTTCCGAGGTACTCTCCTCGTCATGTCCTCGCTCAATACCTTGAATAGCGTCTGGCGACAGCGGCCCTGAGGTGACAATCTGGGTTACGATAGCTGCTCCACCAGTGATGCCCGCAATCTGAAGGATATCGCGTCGAGAAAGGAGATTGTTCTTTTTCTCTGCTCGTTTCGCTTTCTTATCCTTGGGTTGCTTTCTCATCCTCAGCCTCCTCTTTAGTTTTCGATTTTTCGGGTAGGCGGCGCACATTGCGAGCAACGATCCAGGCAGTGGTGCCTCCCAGTACGATGCCAACAACGCCACCCTGGAAGAGATTGGTCATATTTCGGCTAGCCAGCGAGGCTTCGAGAGCCTGGACGCGCTGCTCAGGGGGAAGTTCAACGACTTCTTCGTGAATAACTTCAGCAACTTCGCCTTCCGCGCCAGCAGTTTCTTCTGTGGCTGTAGTTTCACTAGCGGCTTTGGCGCCATCTTCGTATCCCGGTAATGAAAATCCGGCGTGCAATGCGTCGGTATGGCAAGCTACGCAGGTAGCTGGCGTAATTTCGAAAGCATGCCCAGTGGGAACAATACCATCATCCGGAATGATTTTGGGCGGAATCACTAACGCATGGCAATCCACACAACCAATATCTTGTTGTACATGCAAATCTTCCAGGTAAACCCCCATATCTTCTTCTTGATGGCAGTTCAGACACATTTCATCAGGATCCTCGAAAAGATTCTTCTGACTGTGCGGATTATGGCAATCCATACATCCAACATCTACAGCCGCATGGCCGGTTTTACGCCATTCATTCAGCGTGGTTGTATGACAGGAACCACAGTACTCGGTATCGGCTTTGACGGGCACAACTTCAGGAGGATGATTTTCGGTTGTTTTTCCGTGGCATGCCTCGCAAGAAACGCCCTCAGCCAGATATTCGCCGGTTGATGCCTTGAAATTTGTCGTATGGCAAGAAAGACAATCATCTGGATTTCCCATTCCCAACCATCGATCCTGAAAGTGCGGGTCATCATACGCATGAGCATGTGGACTATGCGACCATTGCTCGGCGACATCCAGGTGGCATTCTGCACATTCTTGAACATCACCCTCTGGCATAGCCGGTTCATCATCCTGGGGGGGTGTGACAGCAAAAACGGTTTTGCCGGGAAAAGCTAAAACCATTATGCAGATCAATATCCCAACGAGAACTGAGATGACTAGTGATTTTTTTGGAGCCAATATATTCATAGTTTTTCTTCCTCATCGTAAGTCGGGCTTTGTGGTGTTAGTTTGCTAAATTGCATCATACTCATTTAGATATATGTATTTTTTATTGGAGCAATACTGGTTACAAAATCCCAAAAGGCGTTTTGTGCTTTTGTGGCAGGAAGGCGGGTATGCCGCCCAATATAGATGTCGCGGCAAATATCCAGCCCGCTAATTTTCACAATGGCAACGCGATTTTGGCCCATACCTGTGGCCACAGCATGGGATACAAAACCAACGCCCAGGCCATTTTGTACCGATAGCGCAATGGCTTCTGAATTTCCCAGGGTTAGCAGCGTTTTTAATCGTTCAATACGAATATTGGTGTTTAGCAATGCATCGCGTACAGTATGGTACGTACCCGAATCTTCCTCTCGTAAAATAAAATTCACATCATGTAAATCTTTTATTTCAATAACTTTCTTCTTTGCCCACGGATGATCAAGCGGGGTAATGAGTACAACCGGGTCACAAAGAAACTCAACAAACTCAGCGTCCAGACAAGATTTTTGTGCAAAACTGGCGAGGGCAAAATGAGTTTTCCCTTCGCATAGCATATTAATGGCTTGCGCCTGTGGGGTAACAAGGCAAGTCACTCTTACTTTGGGGTGCTCATGGTGAAATTGAGCAAGCAAGTGGGGAAGTACATATTTCCCTGGCGTAGTACTACAGCCAACCAGAAGATGTCCGAATATCTCACCATGAAGCGATTCCATGGTTTCATCAATCAGAATAGATTGGGTAACCAATTCGCGTGCCATCGGGACCAAAGCCATTCCAGCATCGGTGAGTTGGAGTGTGCGTCCAGCGCGCAGAAATAGAGCCGTGTCGAAGTGCTTTTCCAGTGATTGGATGTGCTGACTGACACTCGGCTGGCTCATATTCATCCGCTGGGCTGCCTGGGTGAAATTAAGCGTCTCAGCGGCAATGAGAAAAACATTGAGTTGATGTGCATCCAGCATGGTGTTTCCTTTGCGCTTTGTGAATATTAACACTAGCATTATAATAGTATCAAGTGACAAATATCATGTCCTAATAGTTTTTGCTTATGGAACAGATAAGCAGATGTGATAAGCAAATATTATTTTTGTCACTTGATGCTATGACATCTGCTTATGTATAATTCCGGTTAGTGAAAAACAGAACAAAGTTCCGCGCGACGAAGCTGGAGAGTTCATACGCTATGTCAAAATTAAAATTAGTATTTTCCCTGATTCTGATCTCATTTATATTTATCAGTGTCAGTGGATGTAGCCCGAAGGTTGCCAGTGCCAGTGAGGCGGTAGCTGAATTTGCACAGGAAGCAACCCCCACGACAGCACCTGAGTCTGTTCCTACCGAAACCGATCAACCTGGATCGGATGAAGCAGCAACTGATGAAAACCCTCAAGGTGATGGAGTGTCAGATGAAGGTCTGGTTGAAGATGTAGAGCCAGATTATTGCTTGGATTGTCATTCTGACCAAGATCGGTTGATTGCTGTTGCCGAGAAAGAAGAAGCGGTTGAAAGTGAAAGCGAGGGTGAGGGCTGAGGTGGCGAAGTGGCTCCGTTGGAGCCTTGGGAAAAAGTAATGGTAGATGGCGAAGCATATCCGGAAACTGTTCACGGGCATATTGCCTGTGTGGATTGCCATAAAGGCGTGCAATCTCCCGATAAGGATACGGCCCACACAAACCTAATCCCGAACCCCAGCCAGGACGCTAAAACGTATTGTGGTGAATGTCACCCCGATGTGGTGGCGACAGAAGCACATAGTTTGCATTCCAATTTGGGCGGCTATTGGACTGTTCTTGATGAACGCAGTATTCCGAGCGATCATCCAGCGCTTGAAGAAGCTTTTGAAAACCACTGTGATTCTTGTCACGCCACTTGTGGCGAATGCCATGTTAGCCAGCCCAATTTGGTAGGCGGCGGTTTGATTTCAGGGCATATTTTCCAAAAAGAACCCTCGATGACGCGCAATTGCACCGCGTGCCACGGCAGCCGCGTGGGCAATGAATATTTGGGCAAACACGAAGATTTGAATGCTGATGTGCATTTCCGAAAAGGCCGTATGACCTGTATTGCTTGCCATCAGGAAGCCGAAATGCACGGTGATTATGGCAATTGTGAAGATTGCCATACCGGCCCCGAAACTGCTGTAGTAGCTCCACCCGATCATCGTTATGCGGGTGTTCAGTCGCCTCGTTGTGAAACCTGCCATATGAATGTAACCGTAGGGAATGATGGCAACCTGTTCCATGAGAATCATGGCGGTAATCTCCAATGTCAGGTATGCCACTCGGTGGCCTACACGAGTTGCGATGGTTGCCATGTGTCAATTAGTGAAACCACTGGAAATCCGAAATTTGCCACCGAAAGTTCATATCTGACTTTCTTGATTGGTAAAAATCCCCGCCAGAGCTATGATCGCCCTTACGATTATGTCTTGCTTCGGCATATTCCAGTTGCTGAAACTACATTTGAATATTATGGTGATGGCTTGTTAGATACCTTTAGTAACCTTCCTACTTGGGCATATACAACGCCGCATAATATTCAGTTGAATACACCCCAAACGGAAACTTGTGATGCTTGTCACGGAAACCCGGATCTCTTCCTGACAGAAGAAAAAATTTATCCGCACGAATTGGAAGCGAATCTAGAGTTAATTATTGATGCAATTCCTGCCTCGGTCTTTAATAAGACTGAAGATACTGGGGCAGATGCAACCCCCTAATTTGTTGGAAGCGTAGCTAAAAAGCTTGATCAAAGAAAAGGAGAAATTTCTAATGAAGAAGAAGCTACAAGTACTAATTTCGATGCTCGTCCTCGCCAGTATGGTGTTGGTTGCCTTTGTGCCGGTTGCGGCTCAAGATGCAGCCCCTCCCGCGACCCTTGATGCGGGCTATGCCGCCCTGCTTGGCAGCATGGTGGGCTACAATACCGTCAAGGCTGAAGGCCTGCTGGTTGAGATGGGCTCAGATGCGCCGCCGTTCTTACTGGATGTTCGCACCACCGCTGAGTTAGAAGAAGGCGGACATATTGAAGGTGCCGTACATATTCCTTTGAACGAACTGGCACAAAATCTTGATTTGCTGCCCGCCTTTGATACCCCCATTGTGGCCTATTGTGGCAGCGGCTGGCGCGCTACCATTGCCATGACCGTTCTTGAAGGCATGGGATGGACTGAAGTACGCGCCCTCAAAACAGCGTTTGCCGACTTGGCTGCTGCTGGTATCACTATTGTAGAAGGTGTTCCTGAAGCCGTTGCATTGAACGCGGCCGAACCGAATGCCGATGTGGTTTCTGCCGTTGATGCCGCTCTTGCTGCCTATGGTGTGAAACCTTTTGGTGTTGTCGATGCCGAAGGCCTGAATACGGCCTTATTTGAAGACCCTGGAATGACCGTCATCGACGTGCGCCGCACGGATGAATGGGTATCTAAGGGTGTTGTGGATACCGGCGATGCCGCTTTGGTTCAAATCCCGCTGGAGCGCTTCGTTGCTCAAATGGCAAACTGGCCTGCCGATAAAGATGCCCACGTCGTAGTCTACTGCGGCAGTGGCCATCGTTCCACTATGGCTATGGCGATCCTCTGGAGCTATGGCTATACTAATGTTTCCAGCCTCAAAGGTGGATTCGGAGGATGGGCCGAGGGTGGTTATGCAGTAGCTGAATATGCTGCCCCCGATTTGGCAACGCCTTATTCCGCAATGCTGGCTGGGATGGATCACTACAATACCATCTCTGCCGATGTTCTCCTGGAAGAAATGGCTACGGATGCACCTCCCTTCTTGCTGGATGTTCGCACCACCGCTGAGTTAGAAGAAGGCGGACATATTGAAGGTGCAGCACACGCCCCATTGAATCAACTGGGTGCAAACCTGAACCTGTTGCCGGCTTTCGACACCCCCATTGTAGTTTATTGTGGCAGCGGTTGGCGTGCGACCATCGCCATGACGGCTCTTGAAGGCCTTGGCTGGACAGATGTTCGTGCTCTCAAAGCGACCTTTACCGATTGGGTTGCCGCTGGTAACCCGGTTGCCGATAGTGTTCCCGAAGCGGTTGTTTTGGATGCTGCCGAGGTTGATCCTGCTGCTGCTGTGTGGATGGATGCCACCCTTGCAGCGCGCGGTGTCAAACCGTTTGGTGTGATCGCTGCGGATGACTTCAATACGGCTCTAATCGAAGCCCCTGAGATGATCGTTGTTGATGTTCGCACTGCTGATGAGCTTGCAGAAAAAGGCGTCATTGATACAGGCGAAGTGGCTCTGGTTACAATCCCGTTGGAAGAGTTCATTGCTCAGATGGAGAATTGGCCTGCTGACAAGGCTTCGCAGATCGTTGTATACTGCGGTAGCGGTCATCGCTCTACTATGGCTACCACGATCCTATGGTCATACGGGTATAGCAATGTCTCCAGCCTCAAGGGCGGTTTCACTGGCTGGGTAGAAGCTGGTTACCCCGTCCTAGAATATGCAGCCCCCTAAGGCTAACTAAGCCTATTTAGGATAAAAAGCTGGTTCTCAAATGAGAACCAGCTTTTTTGTTACAAATGTGCGGCTTAATTCGCAGCTATTTGATAAAATAGATAACGCATATCATAATTATACGTTCTCGGGATTCCTGCGAAACCTCCTAAATTTGGGCGTTATCAGGCGAAATCCCAAAGATATATAATTCTCAGATTAAACTAATCTAATTTTTATTGGTAGCGGATACAATTATAATATAACTGAGGAGTGAGCAATGGAACCCTTTGAAAAAGATGCCATTTCCGTGGATGTAGGTGGCCGGTTACGCGATTTGCGCGAAGAGAGAAACTTGTCCATGCGAGCTTTGGCTCGCATGAGTGGACTGTCGGCTAATGCTCTTAGCATGATCGAGCGCGGTAAATCTTCACCTTCTGTAAGCACACTCTACAAACTTGCCGAAGCTCTCGAAGTGCCGATAACCTGTTTCTTTCGTACAGAAACCCCTCAGGATGATGTAGTTTTTCGAAAAAGTTCTGCACGCACTCGCGTACCTTTTCATCGTGGACTATGGGAAGGATTGGGGGGTGAAAGTTTTATGGGGCATGTTGAACCTTTTATGCTTACCCTGGAAAGTGGTGCTAATAGCGGACGTTTTCCCATGGCACATACAGGACATGAATTCGTGATGTGTCTTCGGGGACAGTTAGAGTATCAGGTTGAGAATCAACTTTTTGTGTTGGAGCCGGGCGATAGTCTGCTTTTTGCTGCCGAACTTCGTCATCAGTGGCGTAACCCCGGGAATACAGTCACAAATGCTATCTTTGTCTTGGCTGGCTTTGATGAAGACGAACATCCTAGTGAATTCCATATTGCTTCGGGCCTGGCCTCAGAGGCAGAAGATGCTTCTACTGAGGGTGATGAAGGATAACAGCTGTTTAGTTTGAAGCTGATTTTCTGCGTAGAGATTATATCCAGGATGTGGGATAGCGTTTTCCCCTTTCCTGTAAATTATTGACTTGCGTTGGATAATTTGTAGCGGGAAGATGATACTATGCTGGACTTGTTTCGTAGTGGTCGTTATTTGATTCTTCTGGTTGCTGTTGTGATTCTTGTATTGCTGGTTTTAGGTCTCAATAGCCGGGTAGGTGAGATGCGCCAGTTATCAGCAGAAGCCACGCGTTTGGCAGATCAGCAAGCTGCTTTATTATATACAAAGGCTGTTCTGGCTACCCAGATTATAGAAGCCACATCGGATGCGCAAGTAAAGCAATGGGCTTATGAAGATGCAAAGATGGTGCCCGATGGCGAAGGAAATCAACTGGTCATCCCTTTGGTGGATGAGCAAGCCACCCCTGAACTACCGGAACCCGTTGAAATCAGATCTCAATCGGTCGAAAATTGGCAAATCTGGCTGGCATTACTATTTGAACCAGATGCGCCTTGACGCTGCTTAGGCGGCGTGCTATAATCCCGCTCTGTTCGCAAAACAACGCGGGGTGGAGCAGTGGCAGCTCGTCGGGCTCATAACCCGAAGGTCACAGGTTCGAGTCCTGTCCCCGCTACTTTGACCAAACCATAGCTCGTCGGGCTATGGTTTTTCGTTTGGCCCGAAGGTGACCGGTTGGCAAAACCTACACGACGGAGGAATTTGTCATGAACCGTAAACCATCGGGCTCGTTGTTGCTTAGTAAGGTTATTCCCGGGTTCATCAACTACAAAACAGCCGAAGGATTGGCGCAGCGCACGCTCTATTCGCATGAGCGCCTGCTCAATAAATGGGTGGAATATATTGGCGATCGAGAGATTGACCAGGTCACCAGCCAGAATATTATTACGTATATAAACTGGCTGCGCAATGAATATACCCCACGTCGCTTCAGCGGAAAAACTCATCCCCTATCCCCCAAAACCCTGCGCAATGTCTGGGTGACATTATCATCCTTCTATTCCTGGGCTGCACGAGAATTGCAGTTGCCGAATATCATGAAGGATGTTCCGGCTCCGCGCATTAATAAAGTTCCTATCTCTCCGCTCACACAGGATGAAGTACAACACATGCTAAAAGTTTGTACTTGCTCACGCGAAGCGCACCCTGGCAACCGGAGAAGTTTCGTGATGCGTTTGCCTAACCGTCATCGCGATCAGGCAATAATCCTGATTCTGCTGGATACAGGTTTGCGAGCAATGGAGTTGTGCAAATTGCTGATTGGAAATATTGACCAGAAGACTGGTCGGGTTGAAGTTAAGCATGGCGTGATTGGTGGTGCCAAAGGCGGGAAAGGGCGCACAGTCTTCCTGGGTAAAGTTGCCCGACGGGCATTGTGGCGCTATCTTGCGGAACGAGAAGATGGTAATGATCCTGATGCTCCTGTTTTTCTCACCCATCACGAGCGTCCCTTCAATCCCAATGCGCTGCGTCAGTTGATTCAGAGCATTGCTGAACGAGCAGATGTTAAAAATGCGTATCCTCATAAATTTCGCCATACTTTTGCTATCACATATTTGCGCTCCGGTGGCGATGTTTTTACATTGCAAGCTTTGCTTGGCCACAGCACTTTGGATATGGTGCGCCATTATGCACAAATTGCTGAGGTCGATATTGCCAAGGCTCACCGCAAAGCCAGCCCGGCCGATAATTGGCGACTATAAATAGGCTAAACATCCTGTGGCTACCGTCCCAAGTAGCCACAGGATGTTTTTGCTTCGATATTATCAATCATCAAGGCGATCGTGATGCCTGAAGTACTCTGCAGTTTGATCACCCTACGCCGCCAATCGTTCCGCAGCGATATGTATTACTTTTGATAACTCTGCATTTGACAGTTGGTTGACCATGGCCAGCAATTCATCATCTGGTTGATTAATTGGCTGGGTTGTCAA
>Ga0233437_1002093_pt1 | contig 32125 bp, 39 predicted proteins | sample SI_122_August201_FD_182714 | JGI IMG/M metagenome (GOLD analysis project Ga0233437, IMG submission 182714) | Seawater microbial communities from Saanich Inlet, British Columbia, Canada - SI_122_August2016_200_MG | ecosystem: Environmental > Aquatic > Marine > Inlet | place: Canada: British... | reverse complement strand
GTATTATAGATTTTATGTGGACTGATGTGGAAGGTGCTGAAAGAGGTCTAATTACAGGAGGCATAGAAGCATTAAAAAATACCAGATATTTTTATACTGAGTACACTGAAAAAGAGTATTTAAAAGGGCAAGCTCTTTTGCCAGAAATAATGGAATTGGTATCTCCTCATTTCGATATGGTTGAAAAATTTCCATGGTTTAATAGAGAAAAGAATAAGTCTTGGCATTTTGGAAGTATCCTTTTCAAAAATAAAAATTTGTAAGGTAAATGAAAATGAATAACAAAATACTATTTGCTATTTTGACTTGCAATAGATTCTACTATTTTAAAAATTGCATAGAGTCGATTATTAAATGTGTTGATATGGATCGTATAGATATATTGATCGTTGACAACAATACGGTAGAGAGTGGATTCGATGAATACGTTCACAGTTTGTGTTTGAAGCATGATAATATAAAGGTGAAGAAGTTTACGGATAGGACGAGAGGAGAGCTGTACAGGGCTATGAACTGGGCTGTAACCTATGCTAAGAAGAATTGCTATGACATTGTAGATTTTATTCAAGATGATATCCAATATTTGTATAATATTCCATCGCATTTAGATGATATCGTTGAAATATTTAATAAGCATAATAATATTGTTCAGATTAATTGCAATTTAGCGTGGAGAAGAAAAATTGATAAGATAGGTAAGGTTGATAATATAGAAGTCAACGGTCACAAGTATGGGATATTACATGATAAAAGATGTTGCGATAGTGGTTTTACAAGAGTTAATGTATATGATCAGATAGGAGCATATCCTATGGATGCCATTAGTTGGGGTATGGAGAAAAATAGATACGTAGGAAAAGTTAATGGAGAGATATGGTTCGGTAAAAAATGTTATAAGAGGGGGTTCAAAAGAGCTTTAGCTTATAACGCTAATTCTGGAATGATATTTGACTGTGCTTATGTCAGAGGAGATGAGAGATATGGAAATTATTTCCCTTCTCATGGAGAATTCTATTTTAAGATGTTAGGCAAAGAATATATTAAGAAAATCAATAAGAGAACTAAAAAGAATAAATTCTCTTATATGGAAGATTTCTGCATACCAGACGGATGGACTCCAAAAACCTATGGCAAACATGGAGATATAAGCATAAGGAAAAAAATAAATGAGTAAGTACTATTATTTTACAGCAGTGTCAGGATCTGAGTTTATAAATAAATTTACAAAGTATTCTGTAGGATCTTTATTAAAGGCAGGTGTTGATGCATCTGATATACATGTGGCAGTTAATACTAAGGAAGATAAAAGACTTGTGAATGAGGTTCTTCCTGAGATAGATAATATATATATGATAGGAGAAGATCTTAGCAAAGTGGTATGGAAGTATTCTAAGGGCAAAAGAAAATACTCTCTATTCAAAAGTGCTTCTTTATACAAAGCATTTCCCAATCCGATAGAAGGTAAGTATATGATATATTTCGATGGGGATGTTTTATGGTATAAAGATCCTACTTCATTCTTTGATACTAAATGTGATAAGACATGGTTTCATCATGGGAAGTCGTTGAAAGAAAGATGTGCAGCTGGTAGAGAAGGAAGAACTGTAGACAGTATAGATGTGACAAGCTATGAAGACTTATCACAATGGGTTAGCGCTCCTCAAGCACATTTGATGGTTAAATTCGGTGCTAAAAAAGTTCCTGAGTATGAGGTAGTTGCTGGATTATACCTTCTTCACCCAAGAGATCATGCAGCATTTTTAAAAATGACCTATGAGGGTTGTCTTGAGAACTCTACTAAGTTTAAAAAGCATGAGGGAGGTGGAGATCAGAAGCCTACAAATGCTTCTTTGAGTATTCTGGATATAGACTGGCATGGAGGATCTCGTTTCTTCTGTCCAGAGCATAAGGAATATTTTGACCATTATTTTGGGAAAGAAGATATGAAGAAAAAGTTCTGGGACAGAGCGAGGAATTTAGGATTATAGTATGAAAGTATTAATACCAGTTATTGGTATACCAAATTATCCATGGAAGAGAAAGGCCGTCAAGTATGCTAGAAGAAATCCATCAATCATAACATTAGAAGTCAATGGATTATGTTATGAGTGTGATAGACATAGAGAACTTTTAAAGATGTTTGATGAAGGGAATATGGATTATAAAAATAGCAGTTACTTTCGAGACAGTGGAAAATTGGAAGTGGTGATTTTGAAGAAAATAGAAAACTACAGGGATATGTATTTTAGTATGAAGAATGATGGATACAAACTCCCAAAAGAAAATGCTCCTATTATAACAGAAGATGGTTGTCGTCTTGATGGATCTCATAGACTAGCTATTTTAGAGCATCTTGATATTAAAGAAACTAATATAAATGTTTTTTCTTATGCAGATTTATTTTCCAAATCAGAATTAAGAAAAATATTAAAAGATAATTTAGCTTATAGGAAAGAAGTTTACGATTTATGAAAATTTTACTACTAGTGGATAAATTAAACTGGGCATACCATAGTATAGCTAAGTCATTATGTAAATACAACACAGATAAGAATATTTCTTTTGGTGTGCTTCCTATTAAGGGCGGTATAAATGTTATAAAAAAAGAGTATAAGAAGTATGACTTGTTTTATGTAATGGGTTTTCAGACTGATAAAAAACTTGGATTTCTACCGAAAGATAAAACAGTTGTTGGTATCCATTCTTGTCATTCATGGGACGATAAGAAAACTAGCCCTACTAATATGGTCTATCCTACTGACGAGTTGGTAAATCACCTGAATAGTTTTTTAAGAGTCAATGCTGTATCTTTTTACTTGTATGAGATCTTCAGACAAAAAGGAGTGAAAAATTTATATTATACTCCTAATGGTGTTGATTCTAACATCTTTATTCCTAAGAAAAAGAAAGATCAAGATTTTACCATAGGGTATTCAGGAACCAAGACACATGATTGGAGAAAAGGGATAACAGAGTTTATTATTCCTTCTGCCGAAAAATCTCATGTTAAGGTTAACTTAGCAATGAGATCTACAGGCAGTCATATACCCTTAGAAGATATGCCTGAATTTTATAATACTTTGGATGCTTATGTGTGTGCGTCTTCTTCAGAAGGTTTCTCTCTAAGTGTCCTTGAGGCGGCATCTTGTGGCATCCCTATTATATCTACTCGAATATCTGGATGTGAGGAATTAATAGAACATGGAGAAAATGGTTTATTTGTCGATAGAAGTGTAAAAGATATATCTGAAAAAATAGATATTATGAAGGATTACGAGTTTAGGAATTTTATGAGTGAAAATATTAGAGATGATATTGTTAAGCACCATTGCTGGAGTAAGAAAATAAACAAATGGATTAATTTTTTTATGGGAACTAAAAATGAAAGATAGACATGTTTTGATAGTTGGAACAGGGAGAGGTGTTAAGGATTATCGTGATAAAATTTTAAAGTATATAGAAGACAATGACATCGTAACGATAGGTATTAATCGTATGACTTCACTGTGTATCCCTGACTACCATTTTTGGACTAATAGACAAAGATTTCGTGATCAGCACGATTGTATTAATGAAAAATCAAAACTATTGCTTGGTTGTGGCTTATCTGAGGACTTTGTTAGAAAATACCATAAGGGAGATTATACGGTTATAAAATATGACAATAAGATCCAGTCTCATGTTTCTTACGAAGACGGAGAGATAAGAGGTAATTTCAGGACAGCAGGTATACTATCAATTATGATAGCTCATATAAATGGTGCTAAAAAAATTGATATAGTTGGGATGGATGGCTATACCCTACACGATAAGGAAGAATTGCTTAGTAAAAAAGCTAATCATCATTGTTATGGTGTCGGGTATACAGAAGATGCATGTTGGACAAAGTGTGTAGCTAAAGATAAAGCAGTTGAAGACGGTTTGTTTGGGTTGAAAGAATATGGAGTTGATTTTAGAATTTTAACTCCAACTAAATTTAAAGATTTTTATGACTCAAAGGAGTTTGGTTGAAATGAACATTAGCGAGATTCAGGAAGGCATTAAAAATAAACACTGGTATTACTATTACAATTTTGATGGTGTAGAGGTTAATAAAAAGAAGAAGAAAGATAAAACTCTAGGTATGTACAATTGGGATAAGATCCAACCTATCATGAAAGAAGTTTTTGCTGAGGTTGAAAACCCTCATGTATTGAATATAGGTTGTAATATGGGAATGTTTGATCATGAAATGACAAAGATGGGAGCTAAGGTTACAGCCATCGACTTTAACACTGATAATATTAAGTTTTATAAAAAGTATGTAGTGGAGAATTTGCAAGAAGAGTGGAAAGTTAATATCAAAAAAATAGATATAACCAAAGAGAGGTTGAAGGATGATTCTATTAATATCATTTTAATGTTTTGTGTTCTTTATCATTTATCTCCTCATCAGAATGAAGTCATAAGTAATCTTATAAAGGATTGCCCTAATCACAGGTTTTTAGTTTTACAGGGCAACTTGCCTAGATTAAAAAAGAATCAGCCAGAGGCTGGTATTGACGGTATGAAGGATATCTTGCAAAAACATTCCTACTCTGTTTCACCGTATTATATTTATAAATGGGACGGCTATCAGAAGCCAGTTGTTATAGGAGAGAGGAATTTATTATAAGTAAAATAGATAGATACATAGATAGGTACGGACTAAAAGTAGATCTTGTGACCAATATTGATCTGAGAAATATTCATTTACAATATTTTTATAATAGGAAGTTAGACAAGCTTTTAACAGTTGGTGGGGTTGTAGATAGGGGTATGCTAAATTCTCCTCATTATGAATTTGCCTCACTGTATTATAAAAATGGAGAGAAATGGTTGGACAATAATTTTAAGGGTACTAAGTACTCTTATTTCAGACGTAAGGTTTTGAAAAAACATGAAGGAGTTCCGAGGAAGAAGTTAAGACTTCTGGATTCAATGAGAGATGGCTACTTAAAAAAGGGTTTCGAAGAAAGTCATATAGTCGTTCTGCGTGAGCCACTTATTATATCTCGATACAAAGCTAATATCATCCTTAATCCTTTAGAGATTTTTATGGGGCATCATAGAGTTGCAGCTTTATTAGCTTTGGGAATTAATAATGTTGAAGTAGTTATGGCTAAAGATATCAGAAGTGGATCTTGTGATATTTATGGAAAATTATCTGGTAATTATAGGAAGGCATTGAAATGTGGACAAAAGGACATGAATTAAAATACTGGAATAAGAATGGGCTTCAAAAAGGTGAAGGTATCTATTTGAAATATTTTGATGCTTTTGATTTGGGTCAATATGATTTTGATAGCAAGGTTGTGGTAGATTTGGGTTGCGGCCCTTTTGGTGGTATTTTCTCTTGCTTAAAAAATGATAATTCAAAATTAATACCAATGGATATATTGGCAGAAGAATATAATAAAATGAACGTATGCGATCAAGAAATTTTATCTTGTGATTTGAATGATAAAATATCTTTAGATGATAGCAGTTGCGACTATGTAATATGCACAAATGCAATCGATCATATAGATTCTGTTTCTCATGGTTTCGATGAGATCTATAGAATCTTAAAAGTAGGTGCTACAGCTTTTATTCATGTGCATCTAAGAACTAAAGAGCAATTAAATAAAGCTCATATCCATCAGTTGGATAAAGAGATGTTGATGAAATATTGTTCTAAATTCGATACTATTAAGATGCACATAGGAGATGACTGGGTTAATGATAGGCCAGATAGAGTAGCAGCTTACATGGTTTTGGAGAAAAAATAAATGTACAATGATTTGCTAATAGTATTTTCTAACTATAACGGGATGAGGACTAAGAATGATTTAACATCCCCTCGTATTGAGGTGACTGTAAATTCTTTTAAAGAAAAAGTGCCTTATTATAAAAATTTGAACGTTTTGCTTCTTGATAATAATTCTAATGATGGTTCAGACAAATTGATGGAGTCTCTTGTTGAAGAAGCTGGCAGTAAATGGAAATTTGTTAGGAAAGATAAGGAAGATTATTATTTAGGAACATTATATTATCTTCTGCATGATTATAAAGATAAATTTAAGTATCTTATGATTGTAGATAATGACCAGTATTTTACTCGTCCTGACTTTATTCCAACTATCATTGATTTGCTTAACGATGATGATAATGTTGCTGTTCAGTTAAGTGAAACTACTGAGGGGGACTCTTTTGATAGTCATAAAAATACTAATGGAGTTGGTGGGTTTTTTGATAAAGTGTTCGTAAGAAATAATGAAGTATGTTTGAGAGCGTATGATTTTAAGGAAGATGTAAAAGGACTTAAGAGGTTGCCTAAGACAAAGGGAGTTGGTCAGATGTGTGTGGGAAGTAAAAATGCCAAGAGAGTCTGTTGGCAGTGGTACGGATATTCTAACATATGCATGAATATAAATAAAATTATAAACGTTTTTGGTGATGAAAGACTTGCTTTGCCTTATAAGAAAAATCCAGACCGATTGGCTTTATTTTCTTCTTCAGTTAGAGATGTTGGCAGAACCATATTTTTAGCTAGAGGAGTTAGTATAAATTTTGGTTTTAGAAAATATATAAAGCCTGATTTTAAAATAAAGTCGTTAATAGAACAATATGAAGAAGGGTGTAAGGGGTGGCACGCAGATGATAAGTATAGCTTTTTTGTCAAAAACGGCAAATTAACTTCTATAGAAAAGGAGATAGATAGTGTTAAAGAAAAGAACAACTTGTAGGATATGTGGTTCTAGGTTAATCGACATTCATGATTTTGGAGAATATTATCTTCCTGTATATAAGAATGATGATATCCCTTTGATTGATAGAAGGATACCGTTAGTTTTGACCAGATGTGATTCATCGAGTAATGAGGATTCTTGTGGTCTTATTCAGTTGAGACATTCTACACCACCTTATCTGTTATATAAAAATTATTTTTATCGTTCCGCTGTTAATGATAGTATGGTCAAACATTTAAAAGGTTTATACGATGAAGCTCTTGCATTAGCTAAACCAGACGAAGATGATGTGATAATAGACATAGGCTGTAATGATGGCACGATGCTGCAATACTATAGGGATCTTGGTTATAGGGATGTTGTCGGTTTTGATCCAGCGAGAACCATGTTGAAATATTCTTCTAAGGTAGATGCCACTGTTATAGAAGATTATTTTAATTCCAAATCTTATTTTGGAAATCTTAATAAAAAAGCTAAATTAATAACAAGCATTGCTATGTTTTATGATTTAGAAGATCCACATGAGTTTGTTTCTGATATTAAAAATGTATTGGACGAAAAGGGTCTTTGGGTTTTTGAACAAGCTTATCTGCCAGAGATTTTAAAGCAGAATACTTTCGACACTATTTGTCATGAACACTTAGAATACTACTGTCTTTTTGTTATAGAGAATTTGCTCTGTCAGCATGGTCTAGAAGTTATAGATGTATCTATAGATAATACTAACGGTGGTAGCTTTAAGGTTTTTGCCGCTCACAAGGGAAAGTACGTTATATCTGACGATGCTTATACAAGGATTCAAACAATAAGGATAGAAGAGTTTAATAAGAAATTAGATACCAACGTTCCTTATGAAAAATTTATTAGTAGAATTGAGAAAAATAAAGATGAAGTTATTACTCTTTTAGAAAACTTAAAAAGAGAAGGTCTAAAGGTATTAGCATATGGAGCTTCTACTAAGGGATCTATAACTCTTCAATATTTTGGTATTAATGATAGTTTGATTACAGCATGTGCTGACAAGAATCCAGATAAATGGGGATTATCTATGGTGGGTTCTAATATTCCAATAATATCAGAGGAGGAAGCCAGGAGTATGAATCCAGATTATTTCTTTGTCCTTCCTTGGCATTTTATAAATGGTTTTATGGAAAGAGAAAAAGAATTTTTGGCAGGAGGAGGAAAGTTTATAGTTCCTATGCCAGAGTTAAAAATATTAAAACAGATTTAAAGGAGATAGTTAATGAATACGAAAGAAGCTTATAAATATTTTAAAAAGAGATTAGATAATGACTACGAACAGTTTGAAGGTTATCTATTAGATTGCATAAATAAATATGGTGATGATTATGAAAAGTTTATAGGACTGATAGAAACCAATATAGAAAAGATACATAGTTGTTGCAGGGCTTGGGCGGATCAAGGCTATTTTTTAAACAATACTTATGTAGACACTTTGTGTCAGTACATGTTTACAAGAGATATGCTTGATAGAAAGACAGGACCAATTTCAATGTTTGAGTTTTCTCCATTCAGAGGATGGTCAACATTCGTTCAGTTGAGGGCTATTCATGATTCTGGTAGAAAAGATGTAAAAATGACTACATGTGACAATAAGGGGGAGTGCATCAGGTTGACAACAAAATTTTTAGAATCAATGAGAGATCATATCGCATACGATTGTTTGACATTAAAAAAATCTGATGTTATGAAATTATTAGCAAAAATGGAACCCAATTCTATAGATCATATGTTTATTGATAGCGATCACGGTAGGCAATTTACAAAAGATTATATTGAGGCAGGAGCTTTTAAAGTATGTAAGAAAGATGCGTATATTCATATTCATGATTTTGTATTCTGGACAGAGATCGATGCAGAAAAATATGCTGAGCCAACTGTTATAGCAAATTATGTAAAAGATAATGAAGATAAATTTAAAAATTACACTATGGGGCAGTTGTTTAATTTACTGGGAGGAGAAAATAAGCACGAATCATTGGTGGAGGCTAGATCCTCAGATGAGAATAGTAAATATTTTACAGATGTTAATTTCTTTGTAAGGGAAGACCTATCTAAAAAATATTGGCTAGGAGGAACTATTATGGATATTAACAAAAATGGCATTCATAAAAACAAGACATGGCTATCTGGTTTGGCAGGATGGATGATACCTAATGATAAGTAATGAGACTTTTAAAATAATAATTTCTGTCGGAGAAATGGTAGATAAGTTTTTAGTTAATTCTATTAAAATCAATAAAATTAAGGATGATGGAATAGAAGAACTAAAATTGAATAATCTTGTAATAAAAAATATTATAAAAGAGTTGACCGTGGATTGCGAACAGAAAAAATTAGAGTCTTATACCGAATCTTTGATGAGTGTTTTAGAGGAACAGTGGGATCATTTGGATATAGTTCTAGATGAAAAATGCAATCTTGAAGAACGAATGAAGAATGCTTTATTAGCACAGAACTTAAATAATAGCAGAGTTTATTGGAAAAATAAGATTAATAAACTTGGAGGATGTCAAGAAGAAATAAAGAAGTATGGATCATAATGAAAAAGAAAGCAGAGCAGGAAAAATTTCAGTTATATAGAAGACCTAGAGATCGTGCTCAAACTACTTTGAGTGATAAAAATAAAAAACTATCTATGATATTTAAGAATTTTCTTTCTCCAGAATCTAATTGCATTGATATTGGAGCTAATATCGGAATGGTCACTATCCTTATGTCTCAACTCTGTCATAACGGTAAAATTTTATCTATCGAACCTGATGAAACTAATTTTAGTTTATTAAAGCATAATTTAGAAATCAATAAAATTACTAATGTAGTAACTAAGAAATATGGTGTGTCAGATAAGAATGGTAAGTATTTTTTGTATGGCAATAAAAGGAATGGAGGAGATACGAGATTATCTAAACTTCCCCAAAAGAATGGGAAAAAACCTTCTGAGGAAGTGGAAGTATTTACTCTTGATCATATAGTTAAAGATTGGGATGTTAATTTTGATATTGTTAAGATTGATACTCAGGGAATGGATTTTCAATGTATGTTAGGAGCTTCTGATTTTTTACAGAATAATCCTAATTGTTCCTTTGTTATCGAGTTTGTGAAGTCTATGCCCAATATGGAGCCACTACACAAACCATATCGTCCATATGATTTTTGTGCATTTTTGTTTGATAAGTTTGATAGTATTTATAACATCGATCAAAGTATGTATATGTCTTATAAGCAGTTGAAAAAATTCGCAAAGCAGGGAACGGGAGAAATCGATTTGTGGTGTAGAAATGATAAATAAGGAAATAAAAGATATGGGAAAAATTAAAGAATATAGTGTTGAGAAACAAAAAGAAGCTGTGCTTTATTTTGACAGTAAATCAAGAAAATATATTTATGAAAAAGAAGAAGAGAAGGGTCTACCATCTTTTGAGAGATGCGTTGAGATTCCTTGGATCAAAGATAAGGTGTCTCAAATTGCTTCGAAAGGAATGAGTCTAATTGATTTTGGATGCAATAAGGCTCAGTATATTATAGATTTGAAGAAGGAATATGATTTAAAAACTTATGGCATAGATATGAAATCTCAGGGTTCTTATTTCGTGGATGTCTTTTTTAAAGGGCAATATAATAAAAAGATCAAAGACAAATTAATTTCTTCTGGCCCTTATGATATAGTAACGGCAATTTCTGCTGTCGAACACGCTGGGTGTAAAATGCATCCAGATAAAGATGGGATAGAAAAATATCAAATGGATATTTGTAAAGATCTGATAGAAAATTCTTCACATTTTTTTCTGAGCGCTCCTTACGGTAAAAGGCCTGGTTGGGCTGAAGATCAAAGCAGAAAGAATTTATATCAATTTGATTTGGATCTTGTGAACAAGATCATAGATTTTTCTAGCAGTATTGGTAAGTCGTCTTTGACAGAGACTTATATGCTAAAGGAGGAATACTGGGAAAAATCCGATTTAAAAGAATGTTCTGATTGCATATACAGGAATAATAAGCAAGGAGCTAGTGCGATAGTTCTTTTATCTATATGGAGTTAATATAATGAAAAAAGTTTTCATTACAGGTATCAATGGGCAAGACGGATCTTATCTTTCTGAGTTTTTATTGAATAAAAATTACGAGGTTCATGGCCTAGTAAGAAGAGCTTCAACAGATAATACTTTGTGCAATATTGCTCATATCATGGGTGATATAAAAATTCATTACGGGGATATGATTGACACTGTTAATCTGTGTAATTTAATAGGGGGCATTAAGCCAGATGAAGTTTATAACCTTGCAGCTCAATCTCAAGTGGGAGTTTCATTTGTTTCTCCATCTTATACCGAAAATGTAAATGCTCTTGGCCCATTAAGAATGTTAGAGGCTATAAAATTATTCTGTCCTGAATGTCGTTTTTATCAGGCTTCTACTTCAGAGTTATTTGGGCATTGTGAAGATGGATTTTTAGATGAAAAAAGTAAATTTCATCCCGTTTCTCCGTATGCAATTTCTAAATTAAATGCTTTTTGGTACGTTAAATATTTCAGAGAAGCATATGACATTTTTGCCGTAAATGGTATTTTGTTTAATCATGAGAGTCCTAGAAGAAGTGGTGATTTCGTAACAAAAAAAATAGTTAAGCAAGCTTGTGAAATAAAATATAATAAAAGAAAAACAATATTGTTAGGTAATTTAGAGTCTTTGAGAGACTGGGGATTTGCTGGGGACTACGTAAGGGCAATGTGGAAAATGCTTCAACGAGATACTCCTGATGACTATGTGATAGCTACAGGGGAGGCATATTCCGTTCAAGATTTTTGTGATTTAGTATTTAGTAGTCTTGGTATTAATTTATCATGGGAAGGTGAGGGCAAAAATAAAAAAGCGATCGATTCTTCTAATGATAATGTCGTGATAGAAGTAAGTGAAGATTTTTACAGACCACTTGATGTTGCTAGATTGAGAGGAAATTCAGAGAAAGCACGAAAAATATTAGGTTGGAATCCAGAAGTATCTTTTACAAAGTTAGTGAAAATTATGATTGAGGATGAGTTGAAAAATAATTATAAAAAGGAGGAAATATGATAACGTCTTTATTGACTGGAAGGAAGGGAAGTGTGGGATTCCCTGGAAAGCATTTTTGTAAAGTTGGTAACCACTGCCTGTCTTATTATCCTATGAAGGCAATGAGAGAATCTAAAAATATAGATGTTAATTATATATCTACTGATGATGAAAAACTTATGGAAATGGCAAGGGATAATAATATAGAAGTGATAGAAAGACCATCTCAGCTAGCTTCGGATAAAGCTCTTTCAGAGGACGTGTTTATTCATGGTCTCGATACTATAAGGCAATTGAATAAAGAATACGAAATAGAAATAATTGTTCTTCTAATGTGTAATGCCGCTACTATTACTGCGTCTATGATAGATGAGGGTATAGAGATTTTAAGAGATAATCCTAATTATGATTCTGCCGTTAGCGTATCTTCTTATAATATGTGGAGTCCTGTAAGGGCAAGGAGCATAGGTGATGATGGTTTGTTGTACCCTTTCGTTCCTTTTGAAATGTTGGAGAGTCTAAATATTAATTGCAATAGTAATAGAGATAAGCAAGGAGATGTATGGTTCGCTGATATGGGAGTATCTATTGTTAGAGCTAGATGTATCGATAATATATGGGAAGGGTTGCTTCCTCAAAGGTGGATGGGTCACAAAATATATCCTTTAAAACAGCAAATGGGTCTTGATGTTGATTATAAATGGCAAATGAACCAAGTAGAAGAGTGGCTTAAATTATATGGAGATAATCAAAATGAAAAGTCTAAGGAGTTTGATTGCGATGGGTATAGGTTAAGATGAACATATTAATAGTTACATATCCTTTTGGGCTTTGTGGGAATAAGCCAATCAAACTTCTTGAAGAAACGGGATGGAATCTTACGTATAGCCCGTTGGAGAGGAGGCTGGAGGGAAATGAAGTAAAAAAGATGTTGATGGGAATGGATGCAGTTATAGCTGGAACAGAATCGTATAGTAAGGAAATTATAGAGTCTACTACAGATCTAAAAGTTATTTCAAGAGTTGGTATAGGTATTGATAATGTCGATTATACTACTTGTAAAAAACAAAATATTAAAGTTGCTTACACTCCAGATGCTCCTTCAGATGCTGTTGCTGATTTAACTATCGCTCAAATTTTTAACTTATTAAGAAGTATCCCCTTTTCAGATAGATCTGTAAAGCTTGGGCATTGGAATAGAATTACTGGTCTTTCTATTCGACAGGTAAAGATAGGAATATTAGGAGTGGGAAGAATTGGGAGTAGGGTAATTAATAGATTAAAACCATTCGGAGCTAATATTCTAGCCTGTGATATTAATTCAAAGAATGACATAGAGGGAGTCGAGTGGGTTGATAAGGATACATTATTAAAAGAGTGTGATTTGCTATCTGTTCATATCCCTCTAAATGATAAAAATCATTATTGTATTTGTATAGATGAATTTAGTAAAATGAAAAGAGGTTCTTATATTATCAATACGTCAAGAGGAGGAATTATAAATGAGAAAGATTTAGAGTCATGTCTTTCTAGTCAACATTTAGCAGGGGCTGCTTTAGATGTGTTTGAAAAAGAACCTTACAATGGGATAATGACGACTATGGATAATGTTCTTTTAACTGCTCATTTAGCTTCTTCTGATAGGTTGTCAAGATATTTGATGGAGCTTGGAGCGGTTGAGAATTGTATTAAACTTCTTAACGGAGAAATACCAGAGAACATAGTGACAGAGCTTAATTATGAATAAATTAAGAATACTATATAGCGGAAGGTTTAAACAAGGTACTCTTTTGCCAGACATAGCTAGAATGGTAAATTATTCTCATCCAGAAGTTGAATTTATTCCATATAATGATGGAGAATCTAAGGGGGATATTCTGATGGAATTCAACGCGACTAAAGCAAAGAGCAAAGAAGGAATGAGAAGATTAGTTTTTATTGGCTCTATTCCAAGTCTTATGAAAAGAAACAACATCGGCAACTGGGATAAGGTTGATCATGTATTTTACATTTCCGATTTTTGTAAAAATATTGTCGAGGCATCTTTTAAATCAAAGCAAAATTCTTCTCACTTATTATTCGGAGGCTTACCGTCAGATGACGATATGCAACCTTTGATGAATCATCGTGAAATAGACGGACCTATTCAATTTTTAGCAGTAGCTAAGTGGTACAAAAGACCTTATAAAAGATTAAATCAAATAGTAAAATTATATAGGGATTACTTAAAAGTGGAATATCCTGATTCTATATTAAATGTCATTGGGGTGAAAACTGAATATGTAGATGATGGTGTCTATTATTACAGAAAAACTTTTCATAATCCTAGTATTATAGATATCTTTAAAAATTCTCATATTCAATTAATACCAACTCCATTTGATACAGGCCCTAAAACTATATCTGAATCTTTACATTATCGTGTTCCATTTGTTTGTAGTAATAATTGTGCTGGAAAAGAATATATTAATAAACTTGGAAAATGCGGGATAGATATAGAGACAGATCCTTTTATAGATAGTCATGAAAAATACAAACTACACAAACCTCTTAACGTTCAAGGTAAAAAAAAGTTTCATAAAAACCCTATTCCATATGAAAAATATTTTGAGGCAGTTAGGGGAATAGTAAATAATTTTAAAGAGTACACTTCTTGGGAGTGGAATGAAAAATTTAATTATGAAGACCAATCCGATCAATTGTATAATATGTTAAAGGGTAATTAAATGAAAAAAATTAAATTAACCGATCATGATAAAGAAGAGATTCTAAAAGCTTCTGGAGATACCGATAGGAAGTGGAAAACGAAACCATATCAAGCAATTGGATCTGTAAAAGGATTTAGAAATACGGATTATAGATGTGAGTTTATGAATCTGCCTAATGATTTTGAAGGTAAATCGGTGCTGGATATAGGGTGTAATTTAGGAGCAATGTGTATTGCCGTTAAACAAAGGGGTGCAGGACGTGTTGTGGGGATTGATAAAGCAACGAGCCTTGTAGAGACAGCTTCTGATATTTTTAACAGACATGGTTATGATATATCTCTCATCAGTTACGATATGAATAAGCAAGGTTTTGAACCGTTGTTAAAAATTATAGGTGAAGAAAAATTTGATTATATATTTGCCTTGTCTATTTATCATCATGTTAATAATAAAAAAGTTTTGTGGGATATTATAAATAATTATTGTAGCGGCACTTGTTGGTTTGAAGGTCATAAAAGAAATAGTAGAGAAGAGTTGGAAAAAGATCTATCAATGAATCTTAACTCGAAGATAAATTTTATAGGTGATATAAATGATCATGTTCGTAGATCTGTCTTTAGATGCACTTTTTAACTGGGGGTTATAATATGGAAAAATCAGAAGATTCTATAAATAAGAAAAAAGATAGAAGGATAGCAAAAAAAGCAAGAAGAAGGGAAAGAAGAGAGAGACATGCCAACGTTCCTAAGGAAATAAAAATAATAGATATAGAGTCATTATATTATCCTTATAAACCGTGGATGGATGATTTTAAAAAATATTGGAGAGAGGGTGATGATACTGTTTTTAAGATTTCTAATTCTCCTTGGACTTTGTTTGTAGAAGATTATCTTTTGTCAGGAGAGAAAATACTAGATGATTTTAACGATCATGTTATGACTAAGTGGATCCTTGAGTCATATTATATGTATAAAAAAAATATAAGCAACATTAATTCTAGAAGATTAGAAAAAGGTAATCAATCTATATACTCAGCTAAACGTCTTATTAAATTAATAGAAGATATAAAACTTCATGGCTATTGTGAAGGAGAATATGATAACGATGATAATCTTATTAACGTTTTAAGGGGATACATCGCACCTAACGGTGATAAGGGATATAAACTATTGTGGGGCAATCGTAGATCAGCAGTTTGTGCTGGATTAGGTATGAGAAAGATAAAAGTTAGATGTTGGGAGTATTATTAAAAAAGTAGTATTCACAAATGGTTGTTTTGATATTATTCATCGTGGACATATTGAATATCTGGAAGATGCGAAGGCATTTGGAGACATTCTTATAATAGGTTTGAATAGCGATAGTTCTGTAAGTAGACTAAAAGGAACAGATAGACCGATTAATAAAGAAGAAGACAGGGCAAGAGTGTTGCTTGGTCTTAAAAGTGTAGATGGGGTTATTACTTTTGAAGAAGATACTCCTCTCAAATTAATTAAGATTATCAAACCTGATATTTTGGTTAAGGGAGGAGATTGGGAAGTAGAACAAATATCTGGTCATGAATTTGTTCTGGAAAATGGTGGAGAGGTATTAACTATACCCTTTAAAAGCGATCGTTCTACTAGTAAAATTATAGAAAAGATAAGGAGTTTATATGAGTAGTGATACTAAGATACTAATAACAGGAATAACAGGTTTTGTGGGAAGTCATTTAGCAGATCTTTTACTAAAAACAAGTGCAGATAATATACATGGACTAACAAGGTGGAGATCTCCTAAGGAGAATATTCTTCATCTCGTAGATAATCCTAGAATTATTCTAGAGCATGGAGATTTGACAGATTTTGCATCGTTGTATCGAATCATCGACAGGGTTCGTCCTCGATTTATATTTCATCTGGCAGCACAATCTTATGTTCCATATAGCTTTGATGTTCCTGCTGCCACTCTTGATTCAAATGTAATCGGAACATGCAATTTGCTGGAAGCAGTTAAGATTTTGAAGCTTGAGGATGGTTATGATCCTATCATTCATATTTGTTCTTCTTCTGAAGTATATGGGCAAGTCTCTGAAGATAATGTTCCTATTACTGAAGATTGTCCTTTTGCTCCAGCGTCTCCATATGCCGTATCAAAAGTAGGAGAGGATATGCTTGCTTTTCAATATTGGACTTCTTATGGGATTCAAACTATAAGAACAAGAATGTTTACTCACACTGGGCCTAGGAGAGGAGATGTTTTTGTAGTGTCTGCATTTGCAAAGCAAATAGCTAAAATAGAAGCTGGATTACAAGAACCTGTAATTAAGGTTGGCAATTTAGATAGTGTTAGAACTTTTGCAGATGTTAGGGACACTGTGAGGGCTTATTGGTCGTTGGCACTTCGTGGAGAGATAGGAGAAGTTTATAATATAGGTGGCAATGTTACAATGACTATCAGAGAGATGCTTGATAAACTTCTTATCAAGTCAACAATGGGCAACATTGAAATATGTGTCGATAAAGAGTTATTAAGACCATCGGATGTTACTTTACAAATACCATGTATTGATAAGTTCCAAAAAATATCAGGATGGAAACCAAAGATAGATTTTGATACTACCCTTCAGGACACTTTAGATTTCTGGAGAAAATATTATAGTAGCAAATATGAGGTCGATTAATATGTTTAACACATATGGTCGATATAAGAGTATAAATTTTAATTAAGGATATGATATATGTTTTCTAAACAAGATCTTGAAGATAAATCTTATGAAATAAGAAAAAACACATTGGAGATGTGCGTTAGATCTGGAAAAGGACATGTAACTTCTTGTCTTTCTTGCACTGATATTTTAGTCGCTCTATATTACGGAGAAATTTTAAAATACAAAACTTCAGATCCTAAGTGGGAGGATCGAGACAGGTTTATCTTAAGTAAGGGTCAGGCAAGTCCTGTTCTTTATAATATTCTTGCTGATCTGGGTTTTTTCGATAAGCAGGAATTAAAGAAATTTAATAAAGAGGGAGGGATGTTTGCTGTTCACCTTCAAAATGATGTTCCAGGGGTAGAGATTACAGCAGGTTCTCTTGGTCAAGGGTATGGAGTGGCAGCGGGGGCAGCTCTTGCTGCTAAGATGAATAATGAGATTCATAATATTTATGCCTTGTTGGGAGATGGAGAATGTTACGAGGGATCAATATGGGAAACAGCTATGTTTGCTTCTCATAATAGATTGAATAATCTTATTACTATCGTTGATAGAAATCATCTTTGCGTAACTGATTTTACTGAAAATCTTGTATCGTTAGAGCCATTCAGTAAAAAATGGGAGTCATTCGGTTTTAATGTTATTGAAATTGATGGGCACTCTTTTAGTGAAATTATGGAGACATTCAAACATAATAGATCTAGGTCTTTTAGTAAGCCTACAGTGATTATTGCTGATACTGTAAAAGGCAAAGGGATGGATTGTTTATGTTATCAACCATTATGGCATGGTCGAGCACCTTCTTCTAATTTGCTTGCAGCCACATGTCCTTCTTGTGAAAGACATGGAGAAGAATGTTGTGGAAGAAAAATAAATTTAGATAAAATTGAAAAGGGAATATAGATATGGCAGATTATATCACTTTTAGAGACGTTTTTTTTAATAAGATGTATGAGATGGCGAAAAAAGATCCTGATATTGTACTGGTGGTTGCCGACATGAGCGCGCCTGCACTTGATAAATTTAGAAAAGAATTACCTTCTCAATTTATTAATGTGGGTATAGCAGAACAAAATGCAATAGTTATTGGGTCTGGGCTTGCTTTTGAGGGTAAGAAAGTTTTTGTTTATGCAATCGCACCATTTATAACTTTAAGATGTCTTGAACAAATAAGAGTTTCCAATTGTATTATGAATATTCCAATTACCATCATAGGCATGGGAACAGGTCTTAGTTATGATTCTGATGGCCCAACACACCACCTTATTGAAGATATCTCTATTTTGAGATCATTGCCGAATATTACAATACATAATATATCTGACAATGCAATGGCAGGTTATTATGCTGAAAAATTGTGCGATATTGATTCTACACATTACGTAAGATTAGATAAAGATTTTTGTGATGATATTTATGATCCTAACTTTGATTTTTCAAAAGGGATGTCAAAATTAGGAGAGGGAAAAGAAAATATAATAGTCACTACGGGGCCTATGGTTCATACTGCTTTGGCAATTGCAAAAGATTCTCCTCATGATATAGGAGTTATTGATATTTTTCAAGTTCCTATTAACGAGCCAGTCTTTTTAGACATGATAAAAGAATCTAAAAAGATAATTACTCTTGAAGAGCATTTTTTACCTGGAGGGCTTGGGAGCGCTGTGTGTGAAATACTAAATGATAACACTATACATATTTTCGTAAAAAGATTAGGGCTAGATATTAATTTTGCTTATAAACATTGTTATAAATACGGTGGTAGAGAAATTATTAGATCACATCATGGGATTGATAGAATCCATCTGGAAAAAACAATTAATAAATATTTCAAAATTGATTAAAAAATATTAGGAAAGGTTATATAAATGGCAAAACAAGTTACATTTGGAGGCATGAATTATGCCGATGATAAGGAAAATACATCAAGATCAAAATTCGTAGATGTTTTTAATAATAGTCCTTTGCCTGACGATCAAAAGTTGGCAAATCTTGGTTTATTTTTAAATTCTAAAACACTTTCTAGACTTTTGTTCATGGACTTCCTCTATAGGCAAGCGATTGATATTCAAGGTGTTGTCATGGATTTCGGAGCACGATGGGGGCAGAATATGTCTTATTTTGCTTCTCTTAGGGCTATATATGAGCCTTACAACAGACATAAAAAAATTATAGGTTTTGATACTTTTAAAGGGTTTCCATCTGTTAGTAAGGAAGATGGAGATTCAGTGATGATAGAGAAGGGTAATATTAGTGTTACTGATAATTATCTGGAATATCTTGATCAGGTTATGCAATGTCAAGAAGGAGATAATCCTTTGGCTCATATTAAGAAATATGATTTTGTTGTCGGTGATGCTTGTAAGGGTATAGATACTTATTTGGAAGAATATCCTGAGACAATTATCGCATTGGCATTTTTTGATTTTGATCTTTACGAGCCTACTAAGAAATGTTTGGAAGCTATCAAGCCAAGGTTGGTCAAGGGCAGTGTGTTGGGTTTTGATGAGCTTAATGATCATGACTCTCCTGGCGAGACAAAAGCCCTTATGGAAGTTTTTGGTTTAAATAATATAAAATTAAAACGTTACAGGTATGCTTCTAGAGTTTCATATTTTATTGTAGAGTAAAAATCGGAAAGTTATTTTATGTTTGGCAAATTAGAAAATTTATACAAAAAGATGTTTTTGATAAGAAAATCAGAAGAAGTAATAATAGAAAATTATTTCGATAATGAGATGAAGACTCCTATGCATATGTCAATGGGTGCAGAAGCAATTTCAGCAGGAGTGTGTGAGGCCATAAATGAAGCAGATCAAGTCTTTGGAACCTATAGGTCTCATGCTTTGTATTTAGCTAAGACTAATGATGTGAAGGGATTCTTTGCTGAGATGTGCGGCAAGAAATCTGGTTGTTGTGAAGGAAAGTCTGGGTCTATGCATCTATGCAATATAGATAAGGGATACATATCATCTTCCGCTATCGTCTGTAGTAACATCCCAGTTGCCGTTGGTGCAGCATTTGCCAATAAGATGAAGAATAACGGAAAAAAAGTTGTAGTATTTTTTGGAGATGGAGCTATCGAAGAAGGTAATTTCTGGGAGAGTATTAATATGGCAAGTTTGTGGTCTCTTCCTATTCTATTTGTTTGCGAAGATAATAATTTAGCTGTTAATACTTCTTCAGAAAAGAGAAGGGGCTTTAATAGTATAAAAGATGTTGTAGAAAATTTCGATTTCATAAGTTTAGAGGGGCCTGGGTACGATGCTCAATATGTTTGTGATCTTGCAACCCTAATTTTAAATAAAATGGAAAAGTTGGAAAGACCTGGTTTTATTAAATTGGAGTATTATAGGCAGTTGGAACATGTTGGAGTTAATTCTGATGCTCATGAAGAATATAGAAAAAAAGATAACGAGCGTTTTTGCAGCGACATTGATCCTATCAATTATATGAGGAAAAGATTAAATGTTTGTGATACAGATATTAAAGGCATAGAAGAAGAAATTACAAAATCTGTATATGAGGCATTAGAAAATGCAAAACAATCTGATTTTTCACCTATAAGTGATCTATATAAGGACGTATATTATGGCTAAAGTTAAAATGACATACGAAGAGGCGATCAATAAATCTATATATCAGGAAATGGAAAGAGATGATAGTGTTTTTATATATGGCATAGGGGTTCCTGATCATAAAAAGATTTTTGGGACGACAAAAAGATTATTTGAAAGATTTGGTAAAAATAGATGTATGGATACCCCTCTGGCAGAAGACGGTCTAACAGGTTTTGCTTTAGGTGCGGCTGTTAACGGCTTAAGGCCAATACTAACTCATATAAGAGTAGATTTTGCTTTGTTGTCTATTAATCAATTATTTAATAATATTGCATCATATAGATACATGTCTGGAGGGCAATTAAATACTCCTATAGTTATAAGGGTTGTAATTGGTAGGGGATGGGGGCAAGGTGCTCAACATAGCAAATCTCTTCAATCTATGTTCGCTCATATCCCAGGATTGAAGGTTATTATGCCTACTACTCCTAATGATGTAAAAGGTATGATGGCAGCAGCAATACGAGATGAAAATCCAGTTGTTGTTATTGAGCATAGATGGCTTTATTGGCAAGAAGGAGAAGTGGAAGAAGATCCATTTGTTTTGCCTTTAGATAAGGCTAATATATTGAGAGAGGGAAATGATTTAACAGTTGTGTCCACTTCATGGATGAATGTTGAAGCATTGAAAGCTGCTGAAGTGCTAAAAAGAAAAGCCAATATAGATTTAGAGATAATTGATCACAGTTGTATATCATCTATAGATATAACTCCTATTTCAAAATCTGTACAGAAAACCAAGAAATGCATTATAGTTGATAACGATTGGGTCCACTGTGGATTTAGTGCGGAGTTAGCGGCACAAATATATGACGTAAGTTCAGATCATTTAGATTGTGCTATAGAGAGGATAGGTTTTGCTCCGACTCCTTGTCCTACTGTTAGGCATTTAGAGAATGAGTTCTATCCAAATGCAGTAAAGATTATTAAAGTAGTAGAACGTATGTTGGGTATTCCTCCTATTTCTATGGATGGAGAAGAGTTTTATAGTCACGAAAAGAAATTTAAAGGTCCATTCTAAGAATTGAGGTTCATATGTGTTGGGTAGATAAAAAATCTATAGATCAAATGATGAAGTTGAAAGAGGAATATAATATTTCTCAGTTTATTGAAACTGGAGTTTTCAAAGGAGTTAATGTTAGACTCCATTCTTTTCATTGGGATAAGGTTATTTCATGCGATATATCTGATGAGTATATAGCTATAGCTAAAGACTATACTAAAGATAGAGATAATATATTTATAGAAAAAATGTCGAGTCCTGATTTCTTAAAGAAATTTATAAAAGAATATAAAGGCGATAATCGTGACGATATCGTGTTTATATTCCTTGATGCTCATTTCTATGATCCAGATCTTCCACCTGAGGAGAAATGGGTTGTTGTCAATGAGATTAAGGCATTAGAGGGTTTTGATAATTGCGTTATTTGTCTGCATGATTTTGATTGTAGCGGATTGGGTCATTGTTGTTATAATGGTCAGCCTCTTGGCTTCCCATTGGTTCTCCCTGGTTTATTGAAAATAAATTCTAATTTTAATTTTTATGTCAATACAAAAGATGCTTGTGATATACATAACGAAGAGAGTATTCTTCAAGTCTCAGAATTGATTGTTGATGAAGAAGTTCTAGATAATATTAGATACTCAAACAGTTGTGAAAGACTAAAGTATAGGGGGTTACTATACTGCACTCCTGAGCCTTTGGATTTGAAGGGATTTGACATCAGGAGGGCGTAAGATGGATCTGAATCTTAAGGGAAAAAGAGTGTTAGTGACTGGGGGCAGTAGGGGTATAGGTAAATCTATTGCTGAGGAGTTTTCTAAAGAGGGGTGTTTGGTTGATATCTGTTCTAGGACGGAAGGGATAATTATAGATGTGTTGAAAGATGATTTTGGAAAAATTGATGGCAAGTATGATGTGCTTATAAATAATGTTGGTGGAGGTGGTAGATGGGGCAGTGAAAATTATGAAGAGTTTGAAGAATGGGAAGAAGTCTATGAGAAGAATGCAGGGGTCGCTAGAAAATTAACTATGAAATGTCTCCCCTATATGAAAGAAAAAAAATGGGGCAGAGTAGTAACAATTTCTTCTATTTTTGGAAAAGAGGCTGGGGGGCAGCCGTGGTTCAATATGGCAAAAGCAGCAGAAATAAGTTTAATGAAAAATTTAGCTGGTAAATATCGAGGGGTAACATTCAATAGTATAGCTCCAGGCCATATCGATATTGGTAATAAAGATTACATAGGAGAAGGTAGTCCTGTCGATGTTGCTAATATAGTTATTTTTTTATGTTCTAATAAGGCAAAACATATTAATGGTTCTTGTATAACAGTAGATGGTGGTTTTAGTAGAAGTTTTTAATAATTAAGGCTTAATAAATTGAGTGATATATTTTTTAGTTTAGTCGGACCATCTATTCGGAGCAATCTTTATGAAAGTTTTTACAATAATTTGAGTCTTAATAACAAAATTCCTTTTGAGATAGTTTTTGCGGGGGATAAAAAACCAGACAAACCTATGCCTAGCAATTTTCATTATATTTATACAAAAGTAAAACCGATGCAATGTATGGAGATAAGCGTAAGGAGGGCTATAGGAGAATATGTAATCGTTGTTCCTGATGATTTAGTATTTTCTCCAGAATTTTTAAATAGAATGTATAAGCATATAAAAAATAATGGAGATAAGAAGGTCATAGTGTCTCCCAGATATTCAAAAGGGAAGAGATATGATAATTCAATCTTAGATACTGAATTCAATGAAATGTATTTTGACAAAAATAAAAAAGGCACTCCTATGATTGGTATATGCCCTGCTTTAAAAAGAGAAGTATGGAATGAATTAGGGGGAATAGATAGTAGATTTTTAGGGACTTTTGGAGGGGTAGATTTGCAGATGAGATTTTTAGAGAAAGGGTATAAGATTTATAATGCCTTGGACTGTTGTGTCTTTGAGATAATAAAAATCGGAGATTTTGTACGTTTAATAAAAAGGTCTGGAGAAAAAGATGAGAATAATTTTTTAAATAGTCTATGGACTGATAAGCATGGCAAAATAACAAATAAAAGAAATTCTCCATTACATCCTTTTTCAGATAAAAATATTTTAGTGAAAAGTCAAGGGAATAAGGATAAGTCACAGTGGGATTAAAAAAGGATAAAAACTATGATAGATAAAAAAATATTAGATAAAATGAAGGATAAAAAATGCTTAGTCACAGGCGGAACAGGGCTTATAGGTAGGCAGGTAGTTACTATATTGTGTGATGTTGGTGCTGAAGTCACAAGTGTATCATTAGATATGATAGAACCAGATGATAGAGCAACTTATGCTTATGCTGATTTATCTGATTTTAATGAGTGCAAGGCGTTAACAAAGAATAAGGACTATGTTTTTCATGTTGCTGGGATTAAGGGTTCAGTAAAGGTTACTAAAGAGAAACCTGCTAGCTTCTTTGTTCCTCTTCTTATGATGAATACTAACATGCTTGAAGCATGTAGAATCAATAAGGTTGAGAAGGTTGTTTATACAAGTTCAGTTGGCGCTTACTCAAGTGCTGAAGTGTTTAAGGAAGATGAGAATTTGACAGGTGAGCCAATGGATATGTTCCCAGGATGGGCTAAGAGGATGGCTGAGAAGCAAGTTGAAGCATATGCTATTCAATATGGAATGAAAAATATTGCTATTGTCAGACCTGCTAATATATATGGTCCAGGTGATAATTTTGATCCTGAGAATGCTATGGTTATTCCAACTCTCATGCAGAGAATCTATAATAATGAAGATCCTGTTGTCATATGGGGAGATGGTTCTGCTATTAGAGACTTTGCATATAGTAGAGATATAGCAGAGGGCATTATACAAGCCCTGCACTATGGCTCAGATGGCAAGTTTGTGAATCTTGGCAGTGGAACAGAGGTAACTATTAAAGAGCTTGTAGAGACTCTCAGGAGCTTCCTTAATTTCAACTATGAGTTCGATATAACTAAACCTCCAGGTTTTCCAAGAAGGGTAATGGATATTTCTCTTGCTAAAGAAACGATATGTTATGAGCCTACTACTTCTTTAGAGGATGGATTGAGAGAAACGTGGGAGTGGTTTGTGAATAATGCCGATGAATATAAAAATCGAAAAAATTATTTCAAGGATTAACTATGGATATACTATTCGTTATATCTAAGATAGATTATGGGGATCAAATATCTTTAAGTTATTTAGCATCGGTAGCTGAGGATAAGGGTTTTAATTCTCATCTATGTATTTTAGATATTCATGATATATTCGAAATGATGGACAGAATATCCCCTCGAGTAGTGGCATATTCTGCTAATGTCGAGGGCTTCAATGTATTGGTAGAAGCTAATAAGAGTATCAAAAATAAATATGATTTTGTATCGATAATGGGTGGCCCTCAACCAACATTTAGACCTGATCTGTTTTTAGAAAGTTCAGTTGATGTGTTCTGTGTGGGGGAGGGAGAGCTTGTTCTTGGGGATTTTTTAGAAGCCATTAAGAATGGTTCTTCTTTTGATGATATAGATAATCTAATCACTAAAAGAAGAATCAATCCAGTAAGACAATTAATAAGTGATTTGGATGATATTCCATTCCCTAATAGAGACCTGACAATTAAAAATTCATTTTTAAAAGATGTGTCAAAGAAATCATTTTATACTACTAGAGGTTGTCCGTTTGCTTGTTCTTATTGCTGTAATAATTATTATAGGGAGTTGTACAAGGGTAAGGGGAAGGCTGTTAGAAGATTTTCTGTGGATAGAATTATAGGAGAAATGAAGGCGGTCAAAGAGAAGTATAAAATGGATTTTATAAAAATAGGAGATGACTTATTTGCTTCTAAAGCAGATGACTGGCTTAGAGAATTTACCGATAGATATTCCAAGGAAATAGATCTACCTTTTAATTGTTATCTTAGATTAGACATGATAAGCGATGAGTTGTTAACTCTATTGAAGAGGGCAGGATGTCATTCAGTGCATTTATCAGTTGATAGTTGTTCTAAAAGGATAAGAGAAGAAGTCTTTAATAGAAAATGGAGAGAGGTAGATATTGAAGAAAATTTAAAGCTGATTCATAGCTATGGTATCAAGACATGGGTTAATTTTATGTTAGCTGCTCCTGGTTCTACTTTAGAAGATGATCTAGAATCCATAGAATTATGCAGGAAAGCTGGTGTCACCTATGCTGCCTATAGCACTACTATCCCGATACAGCACACTATGCTATTTGATTATTGTGTCGAGAAGGGGATTATAGATAGTGATTATGACGGAGAAGTAGGGGATGCCTTACAGAAGTCTCCGTTGAATTCTTTTTCTGAGAGAGAGAAAACTATTAGATATAATATTTTCCTTTTAGGTCCGATTGCTTCTAAATTGCCGTATCCTCTTTATAAGTGTATTTTATTTATTATAAAGCATGCTCCATCTAATCGTTTGTTCGGGAAAATCCATGATAGATATTTAGATTACTCAAGAATTAATAAGATATTTAAGTTAAAAGTTTAGGACGGATACATGCAAGCACAAAAGACAAATTTAAAAAATGTATTATTATTTACTCATGAATGTTTTGAAGATCATCGTGGGACGTATGAGGAAATATATAATAAGATCAAATTTGATGAGGTTTGTAAAGAATATATTGGTCATACGATAGATTTTTTAGAAGCTAACATAGCAGTGTCTTCTAAGCATGTGCTTAGGGGTTTACATGGAGATGATAGAACATGGAAGTATGTTACTTGTCTGAAGGGGAAATATTTTATTAATGTTCTGTGTTGCGATGAAGAATCTGAATTTTATGGACAGCATCAGAGCTTTGTATTGAGCGGTCAAAATAAAAAACAGCTTTTAATACCTCCAAAGCATGGGCATGGTTATGTTGTAATGAGTGAAGAGGCTATTTTTCATTATCAACAATCATGTAATTATCGAGGAATGCAAAATCAATTTACAATCACATATAATGACGATAGATTTAATATGTGGTGGCCAATAGATAATCCTATTTTATCTCGAAGAGATCAGATAGGCAAACCAGTTAATTAAGGAGGGCGTAGTGTGAGTATAAAATTTTCATTTGTAGGATGTGCTATTAGATCAGAATTATATTATGGCTTGTGTGAAAGCATTGCTAAGTCTAATTCTAATCTTAATTCTTCCTATGAAATAATCTTTGCTGGTTCCGCCCCTCCTATCCAAAAAATGCCTAATAATTTTAAGTATATAGTGACACAAACTCATCCAGCTTGGGCTACAGAGGTAGCCGTTAGACACGCTAAGGGAGAGTATTTAATTGTTATTAGTGATGATGCAATATTTTCAGATGGATACTTAGGGATATTAGATCATTATATAAGTAAAATTGGCATGGAGAAATGTGTTGTCGGAGGAAGGTTTAGATATGCTAATCATAAAGAATGCAATGATTCATGTTTAACGATAGATGATAAACATGCTAAAGCTCCTGTCCATCCTATGGGAGGAGCGTATAAGAGAGATGTGTGGAATGAATTAGGAGGTGTAGATAATAGATTTTTCGGTTCTTATTATGATCTAGATATGGGAATGAGATTTTATGAGAAGGGTTTCGTCCCATTTGTTATGCCAGATGCATATTATTCAGAAAATCGCCATACGACTATTCCAAGTTGTCTTTGGAAAAAGACAGGTAAAGCGGCTAGAGAAACAATGAATAAGTTGTGGGTTAAAAATGGAGAATATTCTCTAAAAAGATTATCTCCAGTTCAATCAATAACCGATGAATATATAAAAAGTTCTATTGAAAAAATAATTGATTAAAATATTTTAAGGGAATAGTAATGTTTTTTAAAGATAAAAAAGTGTTAGTTACAGGTGCAGCAGGTTTTACAGGGCATAATCTGGTTAAAAGATTATTAAAAGAAGGCGCGAATGTAGTTGGAACATTGCATAAAAAATCTCCTCCTGAATGTCTTAATGATGATAGTAGAGAGAATAAAGTTGGATACTATTCGGTTGATTTAACTAAGCCAGAGCATTGTGCTAAAGTCGTAAAGGGAGTTGATTATGTCTTTATGTGTTCTGCCAATACATCGGGAGCAGCCGTTATGGAGCATACCCCATTAGCTCATGTTACTCCTAATGTTATGATGAACTCATTAATGCTTGAAGCTGCTCATAAGGCTGGAGTAAAGAAATTTTTATTCATGAGTAGTACAACAGTTTATCCAGTGGTAGATCATGCTTTGTCGGAAGATGATGTTACAGATAAATTTTTTGAAAAGTATTACTGCGTTGGATGGATGAAAAGATTTTCTGAAGTTATGTGTGAGATGTACTCGACAAAGATCAAAAAACCTATGACTACGATTATTGTAAGACCAGGTAATCTTTATGGAGAGCATGACGACTATGAGTGGGACACATCTCATTCAACAGCAGCACTGATTAGAAGAGTAGTAGAAAGACATGATCCACTTGTCGTATGGGGAGATGGTAGCGATTTGAAAGATCTCACATATATTACTGATTTGGTCGATGGGATGGTTGATGCCATGGAGAAATTAGACGAATTTACAATTGTTAATATAGCGGCAGGTCAGTCGTATACTATTAAAGAAACACTTCAGGCCATTCTAGAAGCTGATGGATATACTGATGCTGATGTTCAATATGATTTAACTAAACCTGTTATGATCAAGTCGAGGCTGATAGATATAACTAAGGCCAAGGATTTGTTAAATTTTAATCCTAAATATGATTTAAAATCTGGTGTTAAAAAAGCTATTAAACATTATAGAGAGACACATGAGTAGAATACTAGTAATAGGTGATTTAATTTTAGATGAGTATATTGTTGGGGAAAATTATCATATATCTGATGAAGCTCCTGTTCCTATCCTTAAAGTAGATAATTTTATTCCTAAGCTAGGTGGTGCTGCTAACGTTGCCCATAATATCAAAAACCTTGGTGGAGAAGCTATTTTATGTGGAGCTATCGGAGAAGTAGGTAATGGGTTATCCGCTAGTAGATTTATAAAATCTATGGAAGAAAATGGTTTGATTACATCTTATATAGTTCAGGGAGAGATGAAGACTACAACGAAAAGTAGAGTTATTGTAAAGAGTCAGCAAGTAGTAAGATTCGATTATGAAGATTTAGAACTTCCGCAAGCTGTGGCTAGTAAGGTTGAGTATAAATTGAGAAGTTTAGATTTTAATGAAATAGATTTAATCGTTGTATCGGATTATAAAAAAGGGATCATAACCAAAAAGATTATGGACATTTTGAAAAACTCTGGTGTTAAGATCGTTATAGATCCTAAGCCAGCTAACAGTATCTTTTATAGTGGGGTATTTTGTATAACTCCTAATTTAAGAGAGTTTAATCTACTCACTAGTAGCGATTTTTATAAGGGAGATTTAAGTGGTTTAAATGTGACCGCTAACAATTATAGAAAAAAAATGAATTTAAATAATATAATTGTGACTCTTGGAGAAAAAGGAGCTTTATGTTGTTCCGAGGATCGATGCGAAATAATTTCTAATTGTGAAGTTGATGTTGCTAATACTATTGGAGCAGGAGATACTTTTTTATCAGCTTTATGTCTAGGAATAGCAAGTGGAGAAGATTTATTTGAATCAGTTAAAATAGCTAATATGGCTGCTTCTATAGTTGTCTCAAAGAAATATACAGGGACATGTTCAATAGGAGAATTAAATAATTATAAAACAAAAGGAGAAAGAGTATGGACTATTTAGATTTCGTTGTTTTTCACGTAGGGGGTAAGGGAGGTATTGGGAAACCATCTAGGATTTTTAAATTATGCAAGAAGAGGCCTAATGTGGCAAAGCTGTATGTATTTGAAGCAGATTTAAGTGATAAATCAGATGTAGAAGAGAATAAGGCATATATAGAAAAAATGAAGAGGAAATATCATTGCGATGCTAAAATTCTGCAATACTGTGTGTCAGATCATAACGGTGTAGAAAATTTTTATATAAATAGAGATAGATGGTCAAGTAGTTTATTTAAAATGGCTCCTGAAATGGAAACCTATAATTGGCCACCTATGGAAGAGCCTATGTGGAAAGAACATTGCATCACCGATGAGGTCAGAGAGATTAAGGTTACTACTTTTGATGAAATATGTAAGAATGATTTAGATGTGAGTCCAGATTTTTTAAGTATGGACGCTCAGGGTTCTGAAAAGGCTATTATGGATGGTGCTAAAACTTTGTTTGATAAAGATATTTTAGGAGTTGCGACTGAAACAGAATTTAGAGAAATTTATGATAAACAACCTTTATTTTCTGATCAAGATTCTTTCTTGAGGGAGCATGGTTTTATATTTGCTAATTTTATAGATACTCAGGAATGGTTTCCTGGGCCTCCTGTGGGTAGACCATTTTTCACAGTTGGTGAAGTGATATATCTTAAGGACTATATGTATATGGTAAAAAAATATAAGGAAGATTTAGATATACTGATTCCTTTAATTATTAAACTAGCTTCGATCTCTGAAATTTTAGGTTTTCCATCTTATTCTTATTTAGTAATGGATTATATGTTTAAAAATTATAACAAAGAATGCAGTCTATTTGTCGATAATAGTGTAGACGAAGTAGTGCTAGACATGAAGCGTTTATATCGTAAGGGAGGAAAAAAATAAATGAATAGAAAATGGTTGCCAAATTTTTCTGAATTGATAGATAGATTGTCTATCCATCAGTTAAAAGAAGTTTTTATTCCAGAGCATAAGGATAAATATGCTAGGGAGATGAAAGATATTGAAAATGATATTAACATCATTATTAAAGAAAAAGATATTAAACTTACTGCTAAGATGATTAGAAGCATTATTGTTATGGCTCAGATGAATGAGCATATATGGTATAATGAATCGAAAGCAAGAAGCGGAGAAGATCAAGATGCTAGTTTGTTGAAACTTACTCATGGAATAAACGGTATACGTAACAGTGCTGGAAATTACCTCCTTGAACAAATAGGAGATAGTGATAGAAAAGATTGGAAAATAGATTGTTTAGCAGCAGAATTTAAGGATTGGGAAATAAGCTTATTGCCAGAGATCGATGAATAAATGAAAAAAGTTTTTGTTTCAGGTTGTTATGATATTGTCCATGGGGGGCATATTCAATTCTTTAAAGATGCCAAAAAATACGGTGATATTTTAATTGTTAATATAGCATCTGATGAAGTCATTAAGTTGACCAAGAATAAAAGACCTTCACTTCCTATTGAACATCGAGTCTCTATAATAGATGCTTTAGAGATCGTTGATAAAGTCTGCGTGAGTAGTGACGTTGATACTGTGCTAGATTTTAAGACCAACTTGATAAATGAGAAACCAGATTTTTTAATATCTTCAGATGATGATGAAAATGAAAATCAAAAAAGAGATTTTTGTGAATCAGTGGGTGTTAAATATATCAATATAAATAAGACAGAACCGTTTCAAAAAGATAATCAAATATCTACTTCAAAAATAATCAATTTAGTTAAGAGGCCAAAACATATTCCATTAAGGGTTGATTTTGCAGGAGGATGGTTGGATGTTCCTGCATTATCAAGGATAGGGGCTTTCATAGTCAATTGCACAATTAATAAATTTATGGATGAAGACTGTGAGTTTGAACCTGGAGCAGGAGTTGGTGGATCAGCAGCATGGTGGGTTTACAAGGGGCAAAATACTTTAGAGAGTGAAATAAATAATGGGGTAGGATGGCAAGATCCAGCCATCGTTATCGAAACAGGGTTATGCGCGTGGAGGTCTGGAACAAAACCAATATTAGAAATGAAAGTTAATCCAGATTTTTTAAATAATAGAATGGCTCTTTCATACGATAAAACTCCTCATAATACTCCCTCATTAAGAGAAATAGACAGAGATTACGATTTAATAGAAGAAGCAGGAAAAATTGCGTTTCATGCAGTTATTAATAAGGATTTATCTTTGTTAGATTTAGCTATTGATAAATCCTATAAAGTTCAAATGGGTGAGGGAATGAAAGAATTAAAATTTTATGGAGAAGCAAGTAAAAAATATTGTGGTTCAGGCTGGGGAGGTTGTTCTTTATATATGTTTGATGATTATTCTAAAGTTCCTGATCATATGATTAAGATACAACCTTACATAAGAAATATAAATGAATAAATTTCTATAGGAGAATAGAATGAAAAAAGTCGGTATCGTAGGTTTCGGAATTATAGGGCAAGCAGTAACTAGAATGTTTGAGGACAAAGTGGCAATTTGTATTTAC
>Ga0233437_1002091_pt1 | contig 32139 bp, 14 predicted proteins | sample SI_122_August201_FD_182714 | JGI IMG/M metagenome (GOLD analysis project Ga0233437, IMG submission 182714) | Seawater microbial communities from Saanich Inlet, British Columbia, Canada - SI_122_August2016_200_MG | ecosystem: Environmental > Aquatic > Marine > Inlet | place: Canada: British... | reverse complement strand
CCACTCCTTACTCGATTGGATCAAATTCACGGAGGAGCTTTTCCAGTTTTAAAACTCCAACGCCTAACACTATGCCCGTTCTAATTTTCATCTTATCGGCTTGCTTCCTGAAGGCTTCCCCCAATTTCGGACACATATAAACCATGGTAATGCCAGTTGTTGGAGCGTGTTTATACTCAGAAATTGCTGTACCATCAAATATTACACTTTCAGCAACATGAAAAACTCTTTCCCAAAACGAATGATTGTCAAACCCCCTATTCTCAGACACGTTAATAGCGATATCGAACGCTTCCTTTGAGATCATCTCTATAGGTTCTGGTTCTGTGGCTACTTGTTCGCCCATGCGTAACGAATGGTCACCTCGGAGCCGTTCAAGAAACGGGTTTTTATATACTCCTGGGTATTTTGCTTCATTTAGTTTAGTCATATTAACCTCCATGTTTAGTTGTCCCGAATAGGATCGATATTCACCATATTGGTGATTTTAAGCTGAAATTATTTTTGAAAGTATTTCCTCTAAAAGGTCGAACGAGCGCAACCTTTTTTGCCCATCCTTCTGGCCGAGAGTAAGCGCAAATAAAAACTGTTTTTTGCGCTCAGAGATAGTTGAAGGGGAATAGCCACATGCGGTCATCAATGTTGTAAGATCTTCAAGGGAGAAGGGTTTTTCATTCTCCAAATATTTATAAAGATAAAATATGTCGATTGCTTTATTGGGGTATGTGGTCCTGATTTGACGAACTATCTCAGAATCTGTACTAATTGTCGAGCCCGTATCCTTTAAGTCTCCCAGTCGGAAGAAGTCATTTTTCATGATATTCTTGAAAATATTTTTTATGCGAGTAAAAGTATTTCTGTCTAACAGCTCTCCCAATGTTTCAACATTAAGGCTGTTTTTGATCGATTTGTGGTTCATTAAGTGAACTTCACAGCGCATGATATTACGAGTCTTAACATCACCCGCTTCAAGATCAATACCCTTTGATTTCATTTGCTTTACCTTGTCATAAAAAAGGTACTGTCGTGATTTATTCAAAACCGTATAACTTCCATCATCTAGAAGGACGCGCTTTTTGGGCATAAATTTCGGACTGATTATTTGTAATGCAGATCGGTAAAGATTAACATCGTGATCAACTTCAATATTGCAGCAAAGGTCAACTCGTGAAAGTTTGCAGGTATCAAGGTTTATGTGAATGCCCAGTGCTGTTAGGATAATCTCAACACGTTTTACACTTTCATCAAGTTCATCAAAAGTGACAGTCTTAAAATTATTACCGAACAGGATTGAGCTTGGATTGAATAAAAATGAAAGTCTTCCATTCTCGATTGTGATACTAACTCCATATCTATTAACGAATGCTTTCTGTCCATAAACTGGATTAAATCCATTCCACCACAGTACAGTTGAATTCGATTCCTCTCTCGAATTGTTACCAATACTACAGGGAACTATTTCGAGCGGTGCGTCCTTATCTATTGAGAATTCCCAAGTATAGGCCTTAATTTTGTCAAACACGATGTCACCTTCCATTCCTTGGATTCTCAAGACTAGTACTAACAAAATGACAAGTATTTCTATCAGCTTTCTTGAAAACCACAGTTCTTTTGTTTTTGTCATATTATTGCTCCTCTCCGGAACATTCCGGTTGTTGAGCGAAAAACTTAGCAGGTAGTTGGATTGGTTGACAGTCAGGCAAAAAACATAGATTTGCCGGAATCATGGAATATTGGTGTAAGATAATGAATATTAATAAGATAGAACGTCGTTATAGCTTTATGCTGGTATTCTTGCTAGGCTTTGTGTGCTTCTGTTGTTATCTGAGTTGAGTTGGCTCCAAAATCAAGGTCTGATAAGGTATAGTATTTTAATTGCGCGGCGATATGCTCTTTGATCACGGGAGCAAGGGGGAGGGCATGATTGCTGGAAACATCTAGAGAAAACACAGATTCGTGAATTATTCAAAATATGCAGTAATCGCCGTGAAATTGAAGGATGCTGCATGACCTTGCTATCAAACTTAACACAACAAGTTGTACCATTTTAATTTGATCATAGCCATATTGGCTCCTATATGATTTGCGAGCGGTAATGGAGGAATTTTATGGCAACAGAGGAACGGTCATCAGGATCTAAAGTCAAGAAGACTCGCCAGAGTCGTTCAACAAAAAGAAAGATCAGGACAACCAAAATAATCGAAGAGTTTGAGAAATTAGATCCAGACCAGAAGCAGGAACTGCTCCTCGAACCATTAGAGGGAGAACCTGTTGATGACTTTAGTAAAAATGATGTTGAGGATGATCTAGCTGAACGATCAAATTTTGTGGAAATGATACACCAAAGGTTCGATCCTACAGAAGCAGCCAAATTGTTTGTCGGAGAAATACTTTACCCTAAAAGCATGATGATTCCGATAGATAAATTGATCAAAACAAAACGAGTGATCAAACTTCCCCCTAGAGATAAATATGACAACTCAACTGATATTGAAGTCTATAAACTAAGATTAATGCGCCCGAGTATAGATGAATTACCAAAGATTGAAACTCAAGCAGATTTTATCAGAATTGCAATGGAAAATTTTGCGATATTTGCTGGAAAATTTGAAGGGTTTTGTCTCAAGGTTCCCGATGGTGAAGAGCTTGAAAGCCACATTAATAACTATTACAATTCGATTAAAATAATAGCGAAATCTACTCAGGACTCGAGAATTGAGAATATGGTCCTCTACTATACAGCAGTACTCGCACCTAGGTTATTTTTTCATCGCGAAGCAAAATTGTGGCTAAAGAGCTATAGGGATAGACTAAATAATTGTTCAATTATGATTCAGAAATTGGAAGCTGCAGATGTGTTTGGCGATCATTTTTATGCTGATAAATCTTTCTGGAATACGGTAGTGGATCAATTAGATCGCAAGGTCGCGATGATTCCACGTAAAATAGTTGATTATACCCCTCTTGAACCCGAACTATCCTATATCGTGAATTTTTGTGACATACTTGGGTACAAAAAATTGGAAGATTTATTATTCCTTATTTTTAGGAGGTTAGGGGCATATAAATCAATTAATCCAGGAGTGATATATAAGTCTATCAAAAAGTCCATACTAAAACTGCTCCGTTCACGAATTAGTATAAGGCGTACAATGATGAATAGTATTAAAGCTCTCGAAATCCCACAGGGTTTGATGCCAGAAGAGCTTGAGGAATAGTTAATAACCCGACTTGATGTATACTGGAAGCTAATTCCGGCAAAAGTGATAATTTTGCCTGACTCGCACATCTCCTAATAGTGACTACTTTCTAACCAGATTGAGACCATAAGGAAAGGAGTCACAAATTGACACAAAAGATTGAAAAATGGTTGACAGCTAGTCAAGCAGCGGATTTTCTGAATATTTCTGAACGTACATTACGTAAATTATGTAAGAAAGGCAGCATCAAGTACGCCCTCCCAGGAGAGGGGAAGAAATATTATTTCCATCCAAGCTGGCTAAATGCCTGGGTTCTCGGGTACGGAAAGCGTTTAACTCCAACTCAACGCAAGGAAGTAGAGGAGTTGCAATCCTCCGTGTAAATCTGGGGATTACTGGCTTGTTCAATGTCTATGAGGCACTCTGCATTTGCTTTTCAGTGTTCCTGGGTCCACATTTTTTCTAATCGTACAGCCTTTGGAATGTATAATCCCTATAAAAATACAGTCTTATGACTCATTAGCATGGGGCAGCTGTTGCATTATTCGTAGTGGGAAAGTACCCTCAACCAGCCTAAAGCAAAGGAGCTAGGTGTGGCCGGTTTAAGACTCATCAAGGGAAAGTATTACGCACGGGTACACATGCCCAAAGGGCATCGTCCAGCGGAAAAGAAGATACCCCTACGTACTGCAGATGAGAAGATTGCTCGGGTCCGACGATTGGAGGTAGAACAACGAGAGGCTGATATCAAATCAGGTATCGATCTATCTTTCCCATGGCTCAACGCTGAAGGGACAGTCAAGGTCGTAAGACTGTCCCTGGAGGATGCAGTGGCTATGTACAAAAAGTCACGGAAGGCAGAGGGCTTAAGTAAAAGCGCACTGGATATATTCCAGGATGCAGCCAATGATCTGATGAAGTTGTTGGGGAAGAACTACCCAGTCTCTCAAATCAGCATCAAAGAGATAGACTTGTACAAATCCACTAGGAGAGAGAAGTACACAAAAACCACAATCCAGATCCGATTACGAAACTTTAAAACATTCTTGCGTTACCTAAAGGACCGTGGTGAGATTGATGAAGTGCCCACGATAAAGTTGCTCCATATACCCAAATCAGACCCCTTGTACCTGAGTAACGATGTTTTCAATGCAATTTGTGATGAAGTAGACGACTATTTAAAGCGTGTGTTCTGGTTCTACAGGGAGACAGGCTGCCGTCTTCGTGAGCCTATTGAAGGACGCTTGGAGGGTGACTTCCTTGTTACGAATGCTGAGACAACTAAGTCAAGGAGGAAACGCCAGATATTCCTAACACCAGAGCTTAAAGAAATACTAATTGAGCTACAGGAGAAAAGTCACAGTAAGAACTTGGTGACCACCGACAAGAAAAATCCAATTCGGGGTACGCACGAAGCCCAACACTACAGTAAGTGTTTCGCGCAAGCAATGGAAGATGCCAAATTATCAGGTTATCGATTCCACAACCTCCGAGATACGTGTGCTGTCAGGCATTATTTAAAGACACGAGACATATATGCCGTCAAGACCTTGTTGGGACACGCCAGTGTCGTTATGACCGAAAAATATGCTAATTTTGATCCCCGGAGATTAGAGCAAGACTTCCCAGACCTAGTGCAGAAAAAAATGCTTAGGCCAATATATCCAACTCAGGATGTAAGTGTAGGTTAATCAATAGATTAAGGTTTGTTGGTGTTTTAACGCAGGCCACGATTCGCAGGCCACACTTTCAGACACCCCCTTTAAACCCCTATACAGTAAGGTTTTCAAATTGTGAACCCCTGCTTATCAGACAGGAAGTGACCTATCCATTAGCTATAACTCATAATGCTAGAAGTAAAATCTTCTTCATGATTAAATAATGATAGAAATGGTCATATATTTGTTAATTAGCAATTAATAATTAAACTATCATGTCGGAATTATTTAAACAACATGTTTCGGGGAGAATTACTTGAAACGATTGGCCGCTAGGGGGTATGTCAGCAAAAAATATGCTATCATAATTTATCTACTGATAGCTCTTTCACTCCTCTTTGGACAAGATAACACTAATCTAGCACCAACCTTTTATCTAAGGGATTTGAGCGGCGATGACTTCTTTGCATCAAGAGTATATGGTGAAAATGCTAAACAGTCTTCAGTAGTTGTTTTGAGCTTCTTCGCCACTTGGTGTATCCCCTGCAGAGCCGAAGCCCCACAGCTAGAAATACTCTCAAATAAATTTCCCGACATAAAATTCTATCTAGTTTCAGTTAAGGACAAACCGGAGCTGATCTTAAAATGGCTTAATGACGTGAAAATTGAACTCCCGGTTCTCTTGGATAAGTATGGGAGAGCAGCGAAAAAATTTAATGTCATCGGTGAGAGTGAAACTGGTGCTGAAGTTGCTAGCTTACCATCCTTGTTTGTGATCAATAAAGCAGGATCAATCGTGTATCAACATACAGGATACAAAGCAGGAGACGAGAAAGTCTTAAGCCAATTTCTGGAGACCTTAGATTGAAGATCTTACACCTTTTACTTCCCTTGCTGATGGTTTTTCAGCTTTTCGGAGCTGACAGAATTGCCATTTTAGACTTTCAGGGTGAAGGAATTGATAACACACAGACAAAGACCTTTACAGACCGATTCAGAAACGCACTAGTTGGGTATTCGCAATTTGAAGTCATGGAACGAGAAAAGTTTGAAGCGATTATGGCGGAGCAGAAAATACAAATTTCAGGCATCTGCGCTGAGGATTGTATTGTTGAAGTCGGGCAAATCGCTGGAGTTCAATATATGGTTTCTGGCGATGTTCGCAGTCTTGGCACAAAAATATTTGTAGCTGCTAGGATCATAGATGTCGAAACTTCAAAACTCATGGCGTCTCAAGATATTATTGTCCAGAATAGTGATATTGGGGCTCTCTTGGATGCGGCCCCCGACTTGGCGGATCTAGTCATGCAGCAATTCGTTGAAAAGAAGGGTCTGATAATTGGTGGCGCTACAGCTATTGTAGATGATTCTGAAATGGGAAAGTTGCGACTCTCAGTCTCCCAATTAGGTGTTCAACTTATTATAGATGGAAAATCCAAAGGGACGATCTCTCGCAAGGAGATTATCGTTCAACTCGCTCCAGGGCAGCATTCAATTCAGATTCTTAAGGATGGGTATGAATCTTATAGTACGACTGTCGCTATTCAGCCAAAGTCAACTACAGCGCGTGAAATCATAATTGACGCTACTGGTGAGGAAATAGAGCAAATTGTCGATTGGAGCATCCTAACCATATCATCTACACCCAATGAGGCGATGGTGGTCATAGATGGAATTGAATATGGCCAATCCTTCATACAGCTAGAAATTTCTCCTGGTAAACATACTATCCAATTGTCAAAACCCTTGTACTATTCATATATCAAGGAGGTAAATCTGGAGCCTGGTGATATTGCTCAGGTTGAAGCTGATCTTAAACAAAATTTTGGAAGTATAACCTTATCATCTGATCCAACTGGTGCTCGTATTACGCTGAATGATCGTCAAGAGCTAGAGAAAACGCCTTATACAGTATCACCAATCCAGTCTGGGCAATATTCGCTGGTTTTATCCTTAGCAGATTATCGCGATTATGAGCAAAGTGTAACAATTAGCGATGGCGTCGAGACAAAAATAAATGCTCAACTTACACCAGCCTTCGGATGGCTCACCTTAAATTCAAATCCAGAAGATGCGACAGTCCTTATTGATGGCAGAGAAATTGGCATGAGTCCATTGCCAAAGTATCGGCTACCCTCAGGAGATTACGTTTTAACCGTAAAGCGAGATTTCTATAAAGAGTATCAAGAGCTGATCAGCATTAATGATGGTGAAAACCTATCTAACGATGTTGCGCTGATGGCTGATTTCGGTCAATTGTCAGTTCAAGGATTTCCAGAAGGGGCTACAATCTCCGTTGATGGAGAACTAAGGGGTATTGTTCCAGCTCTTATAGAACCAATAGGAGTTGGCTCCCACGCACTAATCATTGACGCAGGACCACACTACAAAAAGTATTCTCAGGAAATATTTATCAAACTCAATGATATCACTGGGGTCCAGGTGAACTTAAAGGAATTGACAGGCTCTTTAATTGCATCAACAAATCCGCCCGGTGCAGATATTTATATCGATGGAAAACCATTTAGGAATCCATCAGGTGCCATTGCTCAGACCCCATTCACAGTTCATAAAATGTGGGTGGGCAAACATCAAGTATCCTTCAGATTTGATGGCCACGCTCCATCTGACCAAACAATTGTAATAACTGAAGATAAACGGGAAGCTCTGCTTGTTGAGCTAAATAAGTTAATCTACTTGAAACCTCGTAAGCAGGCTCTTTGGCGGTCGGCCGTCTTGCCAGGTCTTGGTCAGGTCTATGAAGGCAGAACACTAATGGGAGGTGTGTATCTCGGTGGTCAAGCTGCACTGTTCTACATGCTTACGACTCAGCGGGCTGAATATGATGATCTTCACAATGATTATCTGAATAAAAGAAACACTTATTTATCTTTTCAGGGCTCGCAAGATGAGTTAACTCAACTTTGGGCTGAAGTTCAATCCGCATTTGACGAATCAGAGTCAAATTATCGGAAACAACAGATCACCATGGGGCTTATGGTAGGAGCCTATCTGTGGAATGTAGTGGATGCCTGGTTGTTTATGCCCAGGCGCACAGAGAGTAATTGGTCTACTGGAATAATCTCTGATGGTCGTTCTGTCTCGGCTCAGTTGAAGGTTGAACTCCCATGAGTGTTTTTCGATTAATCATTTTGCTTGCTGTGGCTCTTGTTTTGGGTTGTTCTTCCCATGAAGAATTACCACCCCCCGACAATCCATTTGATCCTGGTAATCCAGACTATGTGAGTCCATCCGTTGAAATAATAGTTGGCCCCAGTGAGAATGAAATTGTTGATGTAACCACAGTTACATTCGAATGGCAGGGAAATGAATCTGCTACTGAATACAGCTATCAGTTCGATGGTTCAGTATGGTCTGAGTGGAGTGTAGACACTTCTGTGGAGATTGATTACCTGGATGAAGGGGATCATTTATTTAAAGTAAAGGCTACAAGTATTAACGGGGATTCGCAGGAGTCGCCAACTTCACTGAGCTTTACTGTTGATGCCGTGGCGGGTCCATCTGCGCTCGTTTATCCATACAAATACTCTGCAAATCCTGGAGACACTCTGATTTATCAGATCGTTGCTGAAGAGGTAACCGAATTATTTGCTGTAGAATGTCACATAGAGATTGATAACAATCTGGAACTCCTTGGCGTGATTGATGGAAATCTTCAAAGCGAATGGGGCGGAAATCCCCTAGTGATTCAAGAAATCACTGGTCAGACAATCCTGCTATCTATTGTCTCGGTAGAAGGTACAAACACTTCATATGCAGGTACCTCATCTATCATAACGTTGAAATTGCGTGTCAAATCTACAACCCCTCGAAATGTTGAAGTTACAGCCCTGATAATCGCAGACCTGCAATACTTAAACATAAACCTTGAAACGATTAGTACTTCAACCGTTCGTCGTGGAGTCCTCGATGTCCAGTAGGCGTTTTATGTTCGTACTTACCTATCTGGTAGCGATCGCGCTGGTTGGTCAAGTCACTGATGGGTTAGTTGCATATTACCCTCTGAATGGAAATACCGATGATGAAAGTGGGAACGGAAATGATGGATTAGAATATGGTGCATCATTAACGAATGACCGATTCGGTAACGAAAATAGTGCATATAATTTCGATGGGCTAGATGATTATATAAATTTGGGATTAGAGGTATTTCAACCTAGTGAATATTCGTTTTCATTGTGGTTCTATGCTCATAGTTTTTCAGGACCTGATCATATTTTGACAAAGGATATGCTTGGAATGAATCGTGATTTCAGTTTGATTTCTGATGGAGAATACATAGGATTCACTGTTGATGACGGGACAAATGACTATTGGATATTATATACAGCTAATATTCCCACAAGTACGTGGTTTCATGTTGTTGTTACATATAATGACTCTATCGCCAAACTTTATATAGATAACGAATTACAAGATACAATAGTACAATCTGGATTAAATATTGTTTCGGATAGCGCAGATTGGATCGTCGGGTCATTAAGGGGGAACTTACGCTTTTTTGATGGGAAAATTGACGATATACACATATATGACAATGCCCTTTCTACCTCCGAGATAGATTCCCTCTACCATCTTAGTGGGTGGGATCAGTTTACAAGGCTGACAGGGGATCCAATCGTAACCGATGGTATATCGGCTAGTGGATCATCTTTTATTGATTATGATAATGATGGAGATTTGGATCTGTTTGTAGCAAATGGGGGTCCGAATAATTTGTACCAGAATGATGGTTCCGGTGGCTTTTCAGAGATCATCTCGGGGGCTATAATTACAGATAATGCTATTTCAAGAGGGATGGCCTGGGGTGATTATGATAATGATAATCACATCGACCTCTATGTTACTAACGAGGGTAGTGTTGATAATTATCTGTATACCAATGATGGTGATGGGTCATTCACAAAAATAACTTCAGGTGAACTTGTTACTGATGGTATTACTTCTTATGGCGCCTCATGGGCTGACTATGATGTTGATGGTTTTCTGGATCTATTTGTAGCTAATGTTGGGAGTAACTCGTTATTTAATAATAATGGCGACGGTAGCTTTACTGCCATAGCGGACAACCCGATTATCTCTTCTGGTGGAGGAATGACCTCCATTTGCGGTCTTTGGGCGGATTACAATGATGATGGGTTAATTGATCTTCTTGTTACTGGGGGAGCCACCAACCTGTTGTACAAAAATGAGGGGAATGGCGATTTCGTATCCCAATCTAGCATCCCTATTGTTACTGATATTAGTTCATCATATGGTGGTGCATGGTTCGATTGTGACAACGATGGTGATCTAGATTTATTTGTAAATAACAACACTCAGCCTAATTGTTTATATCTCAATAACGGCGATGAATCTTTCACTAAAGTTGTAAGTGGATCGATTGTTACAGATAATGCATGGTCACATAGCTGTAGCCCAGCTGATTATGATAATGATGGAGATATTGACTTATTTGTGGCTAATCATGAGTCCAGCGACTGGTTGTATGTAAATAATGGTGATGGGTCTTTCAATAACATTGACTACACCATTATAGGAGATGATATAACCCATTCACAAGGATCTGTATGGAGTGATTATGATAATGATGGAGATATGGATTTATATGTCTCAAACTCTTCATCAGAAAATAATACTCTGTTTATCAATCGTGGAAATTCCAATACTTGGCTAAATATACAGTTAGTAGGGACATCGAGCAGTGTGTCGGGGATTGGGGCAAAAATTTGGGTGAAAGCAAATACCAATAATAGTGGTAGCTTTTGGCAGAGGCGAGATATCAGTTCTGGCTCACAGAGTGCCTATAGCCAAAATAGTCTTCGGGCGGCATTTGGATTGGGTCAGGCATCAATTATCGATTCTATTAGAATTAATTGGCCTGGAGGCATCGTTTGGGACACAACTAACGTTCAGGTTAATCAGTTCCTTACAATTAGAGAACCTGCAGAGCCAACTGAAACAGTAACAGACATTGATGGTAATGTCTATGAGACAGTTCAAATTGGTGACCAAGTTTGGATGGCAGAAAATCTGAAGGTGACGCATAATCGTGATGGTAGCACTATCTCCCATGTGACTGATCCTGGAGTCTGGACAACGACAATTTCAGGTGCTTACTGCTCTTACAGCAACAACTCTTCAAACGAAGCTGAAACATATGGCGCTCTTTATAATTGGCTTGCAGCTGCAGATGACAGAAACATAGCCCCAGAAGGCTGGCATGTACCTACTGATGATGAGTGGAAAGAGCTGGAGATGACCATAGGAATGAGCCAGAGTGAAGCGGATGCTACTGGTTACAGGGGTACCAATGAGGGAAGTAAATTAGCGGGAAATTCCGGATTGTGGGACAGCGGGGAATTAGAGGATGATGCAGAGTTTGGATCGAGCGGGTTTAATGCGCTCCCAGGTGGTGCTCGTAGCAGTGCCAATGGTGAGTACGACGGTTTAGGGGGTAATGTTTCCTTTTGGACTGCTACCGCGACCATTAGTGACGAGAAGTGGTACCGTACACTGTATTACAACCGTTCAGATGTCTGGCGTTACAGCGTCGGCAATGGGAAAGATGGCTTTGCTATTCGTTGTATTAAGGATGCGATCACAGAGTATTCTGGTCCAGTGTGGAACGTTTCCGTAGATGGGTCTGATGAAACAGGTGATGGTTCATTTGAGTTTCCATTTGCCTCCATCCAATTTGGAATTGATGCTTCACAGAGTGGTGATACACTTCTTGTTCAACCAGGTACTTACATAGAGAATATTAACTACAACGGGAAAAGTATTGTTGTTGGATCAATGACAATGACGACTGGAGACACCTCTTATATATCTCAAACAATTATTGACGGGGGCCAATCTGGAAGCGTGGTTACATTTGCTACATCCGAAGATACTACTACTGTATTGACAGGATTCACCATTACCAATGGAAGTGGGACTGAAATAATCATTTTAAGGGGTGGGGGCATTTACTGCCGAGATGCAAGCCCAAGGTTATCTCATCTCATAATTAGAAATAATACAGCCTATATTGGAGGCGGTATTTATGCCCGTGAATCAGATCTTATTATTTCCAAATCAATAATTCGGGAGAATTTAGCAGAGGATGAAGGTGGGGGCATTTATGCTGGTGATATAGAAATTTCAATAACAGAAAGTATTTTCGAGTCCAATGAAGCTATTACTACCGGTGGTGGATTGTATTTTGAAGGTGTTTCTACAGGCGTCCTGGATGAAGTAAGAATCACAAATAATCTTTCGGATAAAGGTGGTGGTTTGAGACTAAACTCAAGTGTCGCCAATCTCCAGATAATCAAATGTCTAATTGATAGTAACTATTCTACCGATAACGGTTCTGGTATCTATCAGTCATCTGGATCCTTAAGCTTTATTAATTCAACATTGGTGGATAATATCGTTGCTGGCGGCGAAAATGTGGGAGGCATATATCACCCATATGGTTATTTAGAGATTCAAAACAGTATTCTATGGAGTAATCATGGGCAATCCCTATACGGTTTAGGAACGCTTGATGTAGATTATTCCTGTGTCGAAGATGGCGGTGCCCTAATCGGTGAAGGGATTATTGACTATGATCCTCAATTTGTCTCAGGACCTGATCATAACTATTTACTTACAGAATCATCTCCCTGTATTGATACCGGAAATCCTGATTTGGATGAAGATGGATATTATTGGGCAGTAGATTTGGATGATCAAGACGAGGATGGCACACGATTAGATATAGGCGCATTCAGCTTTTCACAAGAAGATCAGGATCCAGGCAATAATTCACTCGCATTTGATGGAATTGATGACTATGTAATTGTACCTCGAGAGTATGGTCCTTCAAATATAGGTCAACACAGAACACTGGCTGCGTGGATAAGAATTGAGGATCTTACACCGAGAGCAGAAAGCTCAGGTGAAACAGGTGAAATTGCGTACGCTAGCGCTATCACTCAACAGATCACATCCACCTATTCTGGTTCTCATTGGGGTGGAATTGGCATTGAACTTTCTGAAAATCCAAAGTTTCAAGCTATTGGATACAGCGGACCACCACTTTATACAGTAGCAAGTGGAATCACCACTCCAATCATTGGTGAATGGTACCATTTGGCCCTTGTCTTTGATGGAAATACTTTACGATTGTATGTAAATGGTCTTGAAGAAGGATCTCAATCCTTTACAGGTTTTTATCCCACCTCTACAGGGGGAGATGCAGCGCTAGTCATTGGTAGTCACTTAGCCAATCAGGAATTTAACTATACTTTTCCAGGTTTAATAGATAAGGTTCAACTCTGGAATAGGGCGTTGCAGCCTTCTGAATTACGAAATCTGATCTCTTCAACACCATCAGATTCCGTGGATATGGGTTTGGTTGGTCATTGGAGCCTTGATGAAGGAAGTGGAATATCTATTTCGGATGAAAGCGAAAGTGAGTTTGCTACTGACGGAGCATTATCAGGGGGGCAGTGGTCAAATTTAAATCCCACTCCGATCGATTATCTTTCACTACACAATGTAGCAACTTCAGGTTCTAATGAATCAGGTGATGGCTCGGAAGATTCTCCTTTTGCAACTATCCAATTTGGTATTGAAGCTGCTCGAAATGGAGATACTGTTCTTGTACAACCTGGCACCTACTTAGAAAATATCAATTTTCAAGGAAAAAACGTTACTGTCGGATCCCTAACATTGATTTCTGAAGACACCTCTTATATCGGCCAAACAATTATAGATGGTAATGAGTCGGGAAGTGTTATCACGTTTAGTTCCAGCGAGGATACAACCTCCATTCTGAACGGTTTTACGATTACTAATGGATCCGCTCTCGCCGGTGGTGGTATTTATTGTGATGGCGCAATTCCTATATTAACCAACCTCAAAATATTCGGAAATACCGCAAGCACCTTTGGTGGTGGAATCTACAGTGATCATAGTTCGCACCCAATTGTCAGCAGCTCTTTAATCGAGAATAATGTTGCTGGAGTAGGTGGTGGAATTCAGTGTCAAAATAACTCCGGGGTTACTTTGATTGACGTTGAGGTTATTGGAAACCAAGCTTCCGAGAATGGTGGTGGAATTAATATTCATAGTGGTGAAATCTATGCAACTCGTACTGACTTTAATGAAAATATAACACTGCATGAAATGTCAGGATATGGTGGAGGAGTATCTCTGATTGGGGATGTTGGACCTTATTCCTTTGTGAACTGCAAGATACAGGGAAACACCGTCGCTAATCGCGGGGGAGGATTATACTGCGATGGTGCAAATCCAACGCTGACGAATGTACTTATAACTGACAATACAGTCACAAATACTGGAAACTATGATGGGGGGAGCGGTATTTATAATCCCGGCTTGGGACCATACATTAACGTCACTATTGCTAACAATTGGGCTCCAAATAGAGGAGCAATTTATGGAGGGAGCGGAACAGTATTTACAAACTCCATTATCTGGCATAATTCTCCAAGCATAAGTCCAAGTATTGTTGCTACATATTCCAATATTGAGGATAATGGCCTACCGGGTGAAGGGAATCTCAATACCGACCCATTATTCGTAGATATGTACAACCAGGACTACCATCTTTCTAACAGTAGCCCATGTATCGGGGCTGGGGATTCTACAGCAATAACAGCAGTGGATTTGGAAGGCAACATTCGTCCAGACCCCGCAGGTTCAGCACCTGATATGGGTGCCTTCGAGAGCCCACTCTCAGTTCGTGAAGCAGGGAATACATATTTTGTCTCATCGACTGGATCGGATACCACCTTCGGCGGTCTTATTGATCCGTTCTCAACAATTGGTAGAGGTATTGAGGCTGCCTGGAATGGAGACACTGTCATAGTTTTCCCAGGAGTCTATGCGGAGAACTTATATATCGCAAATATGAGTATTGTTCTTGGGTCACAACTGCTCCTTACCGGTGATACAAATTATGTGAATATCACGAAAATAAATGGTGGAATAACCTTCGATGATGGGGTTGATAGTGCAGCCCTCCTTTCCGGATTTACAATTCAGAATAGCACAACTGGTATAACCTGTCAGGGGAACCCTAATCTAAGCTATTTGAAAATACAGGATCACAGCAACAATGGCATTTTATTCAACGGATCAGAGGCGTCACTTTCGCATATAACACTTACCAGAAACGGAAGAGGTATTGAAGGTACAGACTCTGAATTGTACTTCTATGATATTGTTATAGACCAAAATAATACGGCTGGAAACGGAGCTGGGTTAAATCTGATTGGTTGTCTAGCAGTGTTAGATAGTGTTGAAATCACTGACAATGTTTCGACTAACGGCTTCGGTGGTGGCATGTACATCAACAGCTCAACAATTACCCTGAGCAGAAGTAAAATTGAAAGAAATAGATCCGATAATTTTGATGGTGGTGGAATTTATTTTACAACTAACTCCTCTATCACGATGGAAAATGTTTCTGTAAGTGAGAATCAGGCTAATGAGTTTGGCGGTGGGCTATACATAGGTAGAGACATTAACTCATCGTTTCTAGCTTCAAATATTAGCATTACCAGCAATGAATGTAATGAATATGGCGCCGGAATTTACATTCGAGGTGTGAATGATTTTACTCTATCCGAAAGTCGGATAGGGGGGAACGCCGCAATTAGACGAGGTGGAGGCATTTACTGTTGGGATGCCCACCCAGAGCTATTGAACGTTCTTATTTCCGATAATGCTGTAACAGGTACCGGAACAGGTGACGGCGGAGGAGGAATTTACTTAATAGAATCCAATTCAGACCCGACACTAACAAATGTAACGATTGTAAATAACACTGCCAATGCTGGGGGAGGGATATATAGATACGATCTAGACTGTGAACCCACACTAGTAAACACTATTATCTGGAATAATATCCCTAATAGCTACAATATTGCCAATGGGGGCTCAGTTACTTTCAGTGACATAGAAGGTGGTTTTGCGGGGGTTGGAAATATAAATGATGATCCGCTGTTCTTGGATATGGTTAGCGGTGATTATAGCCTCACTAACCATAGTCCATGCATCGATTCTGGAGACCCCGATACGGATAATGATGGCAGCTCTTGGGAAACAGATATTGACGACCAAGACCCCGATGGAACACGTAAGGATATGGGTGCATATTATTATCATCATTCTACTCCAATTTACCTAGGACCTGTTTGGCATGTCGCGAGTGATGGGTCAAATGAATCTGGTAATGGGTCATATGACCTACCCTTTGCTTCAATTCAATTTGGAATTGATGCCTCAGCAAATGGTGACACAGTATTAGTTCAGCCCGGGACATATTTTGAGAATATCAACTTCAATGGAATGAACATTGCTGTGGGCTCGTTAACTCTGACCACGGGTGATACATCATATATATCCTCAACCATTATTGATGGGAATCAGGTTGCAAGAGTTGCTACTTTCGTAACAGGTGAAGATTCAACGGCAGTTTTGAATGGATTTACTTTATTCAACGGGATAAATAGCAGCACTGCGAATCCCGATCTCAAAGGGGGTGGTATCTACTGTGAGAACACATCTCCCACATTATCGGACTTGAGAATACTTGAAAATACAGCGCATTATGGTGGAGGAGTATATCTCGAAAACTCGAGCTCAAGATTACTCAACTTGGAGATCACCACAAATAGTGCTCTTACCGATGGTGGTGGATTGTATTTGAATAATTGCACGAACGTGCGTGTTGAAAATTGTTCCGTTATAGACAATACAGCGAATACAGATGGTGTTGGTGGAAATGGTTATGGCGGTGGAGTCAAATGTCATCAATCAAATGGATCACTAATTAATGTGACAATTGGTAACAATCAAGCCTTTCAATATGGTGGTGGAATATACCTCGACGATTCAAGTCCCACTCTGTCAGATGTTTATATTTCTGACAATTCAGCTGCAAACGGGGGTGGTATTTACATCCTGGAATCGGCCCCATATATTGTAAATACTAGTGTGACCAATAATATCGCAAATGGCGGTGGTGGAGGTGTGTCAATAACATCCACGTCAAATCCAATTATTGAAGATTGCTTCATCTCAGGCAATTCCGCAACAACTAAAGGGGGAGGGATTTGGGCTTCTGGCGGGCAGCTTACGATTAATAATTCCATCATCAATAATAACACTACTGAAGATGATGGCGGTGGTATTGCCTGTCATGAAGGAACTATTCTGAATATAGACTCATCCGAGGTGAGAGGTAATGTTGCTGGATTAGAAGGTGGTGGTTTTTATCTGCATAACAACGATAGTGTGAGGATAGTATATACTACCATCTCAGATAATCAAGCGACTAATAATGGAGGAGGTATTGTTCTAAGAGGGTACAATAATGATCCCTATTTTCAAAATCTGACGATTACAAACAATACCGCTTCAAACACTGCTGAAATACTGGATTACGCAAATCATTCCAACTATCGGAACTGTATCATATGGCATAGCGAGGGGGGTGGTGTAGAGATCGACCATCAATACGCGGCAGAATATTGTTTCATGCCTTCTGATGTTGGTGGTACAAATACGGGAGAGTTAGGTACAATCGACAACTCTGATCCAGAATTTGCGTTTCCAGACACCGGGAACTATAATCTATTAAGTTCATCTAGTTGCATTGATGCTGGTGATCCAGACCTAGACGGTGATGGCAATCTTTGGGAAATTGATCCAGATGACCAAGATCCTGATGGTACTCGTATGGATATTGGCGCTTATTATTATCACCAGACGCCTGCATATGAGGGTCCAGTTTGGCATATTTCAACAGAAGGATCAGATGAAATAGGTGACGGATCTGAAGATTCTCCATTTGCCTCCATCCAGGTTGGGATTGATGCTACACAAAATCATGATACGGTTCTTGTCCAACCAGGCACTTATGTTGAAACTATTAACTACAACGGGAAAAACATTGTCTTAGGATCGCTTAGGTTGATCTCTGAAGATGACTCATATATTAGCCAGACGATTATTGATGGCGACCAAGATGGTAGTGTGGTCACATTCGGATCAGGTGAAGATAGCACTGCAGTTCTACTAGGTTTCACTATTAGAAATGGGGGAGCATTAAATGGGGGAGGTGTTAACTGCTACAATGCATCCCCTCGAGTAGTCAATTGTAGTATATCAGGAAATACAGCTACCTCCTTCGGTGGTGGACTATTCTTTGATGTGAACTCTAAAGCACGAATTGAAAATAGCATAGTTGATAACAATGATGCAACCTTGGGTGGTGGTATTTTCTGTGAAATTAATTCTGATATTAAAATTACAGATGTTATAATTCGGGGCAATATTGCGACCAGTCTTGGAGGTGGATTCTATTGCACAGAAGCCAACCCGACATTTAACAGAGTCCTTGTTGAAGGGAACTCTGCCAACTCTTTTGGCGGTGTTTACTTCCATGGAACTGAAAATACTGAGACCTTTCTAAACAATGTTACTATTGTAGGAAATACTGCTGTGATCGGTGGTGGTTTAATATCATCACATGTCAATACAATTTTAACTGTCAGCAACTGCATAATTTGGGGCAATAGTCCTGACCAAGTTTATGAAGAGCTTGGCTCACTTTCGATTAACTACTCAGACATTCAAAATGGATGGGAGGGAATCGGAAATTTTGACGAGGACCCACTATTTGTTGACGCAGAAGTCGGCAATTTCCATCTCGAAAGTGGATCTCCATGTATCGACACAGGCGATCCAACATCACCACTAGACCCAGATGATACCAGAGCTGATATGGGAGCATACTACTTTGATCAAATAGCGCATTCTCCCCAAATCTCCATCTCACCTGATTCGCTGAATTTTACTGTAAACACGGCTGAGGGCTTTGAACAATCGCAGACATTAACAATCTCTAATACTGGTGCGACAGCGCTGGAGGCAACTATAACCATAAACTCTTATAGTGTCACTGATATAGACGGTAATATTTATCCAACGGTGCAGATTGGAGACCAAATCTGGATGGCTGAGAACCTGAAGGTGACCCATTTCCGTGATGGTACTGCAATAACAAATATAATCGATGCTGGAGTATGGGAAACACTGACGACTGAAGCATACTGTGTACACGATAACAATATCTCCAACGAGAGCGAAACGTATGGTAATTTGTACAATCGGTATGCAGCGGTTGATGTACGTGATATAGCTCCTGAAGGCTGGCATTTACCAACAGATGCTGAATGGAAAGAATTGGAAATGGCACTTGGTATGAGTCAATTAGAGGCGGATGCTCCTTACTGGCGTGGCACGAATGAAGGCAGCAAACTTGCAGGAGATACCGATTTGTGGGCAAATGGAGCGTTGGTAAACAATTCTGAGTTCGGGACATCTGGTTTTACTGCTCTGCCTGGAGGTTCCCATGTAAGTCTCTTCACCAATCTCGGTAATAACTCGTACTTCTGGTCCGCGACTGAGGACCAACCTAATAACGCATGGATCCGAGCATTGAATGCCAGCGTTACAAATATTAATCGAACTACATACAATGATTTTGCAGGCCTCTCTATCCGCTGCGTTAAGGATTCGGTTGTGTATCGAGTTGAGAATTCAGAGAAGCGATCTGATGATACACATAATGGAAATTATGGTATTCAGAATGGAGCGGATCCTAATTCAGAATCTCTAAGGGACACACATGATAGGTGGCTCACAACCGCGCCAACCATTCTCACTATTCAACCTGGCGGAGACGCTGAGGTGACAGTTACAGTAACGGCAGACGGGTTGGAATTGGGTGATTATTCAGATATAATTACGATCACCAGTAATGATCCCTCAAGTGGCACTATTGAAGTTCCTGTAACGATGAGTATTATTTTTCAAGACCTAATCCCCCCCGATGTCCAGCTGAATATTCCCGATATTACGGAGGTGGTAGAAAATGGAGATACACTGACAGTTACCTGGTCCGCATCAGATGACGTAGCTCTAGACTGGGCTAAACTCTTCTTCACGTCCAATGGTGGAGCATCATTCAGTCTCTACGATAGTGTGGATGCAAATCTGGGAGAGCTGGAATGGATCGCCCCTGATGTCATTTCCAATAGCTGCAATTTTGCCATATGGGTCAGTGATTTAGCTGGGAATGTATCAGCAGACACTCTGATAGGGTCCTTCGCTATCGACGATGGCACTGATCCAATTATATCAATTCTAAATCCAACTGAGCTAACCTCAGTGAAGGAAGGGGATACGCTATTCGTTGAATGGGAGGCATCTGATAATGTTGGCATAGAATGGTTCGAACTTTGGTATTCCAACAAACCAAGTGAGCCTTTTCAAAATGTGGTTCAGATTTCAGGTGAGGATACCACTTTCGCCTTCGGCCTTGACAATAGTGTATCAGATAGCGCCAGGATTAAGATGGATGTCATGGATGTCGCCGGAAACCTTGCTGAAGACTATTCCGAGTATTTCTCAATAACTGACAACACGAGTCCGACTATATCATTTTTCTCGATCCCCGATACAACGGAATGGGGGATTGGAACAGTGATGGATATAAGCGTGATAGCCACAGACAATGTGGAAGTCACTGGACTAGATCTTAACTATTCTACTGATGAAGGTGCAACATGGATTCCTATTGTAGATGATCTATACCCAGTTCAAGGTCGTCCTACATATTCATGGTTGATACCAGATGTACCTGGTGATTGTCAAGTCAGGGCAGTAGTTACTGATGAGGTTGGATTAACGGCAACAGCATATTCAGATGTATTCAGCATATTCATTGAATATCCAAGGCTAATAGCCAGCCTTGCTGAAATTAAACCAAACGGCCATCTGCACTTGCAGTTTAGTCAATTAATGGATTCGCTTGATATTTCTACGGGTGCCCAAGTCATTGGGTCAGTTTTCGGTAGCTATGAGATTGAAGGGGAATTGAGTGGATATGATGCAACAATCTCCACACCAGACGGCTTCGTATCCTTGGATACACTCCAGCTCGTTCTAAACTCATCAGCTTGGACTAATAGATATGGTTATGGCCTAGATGGGAATGGTGACGGTGCTTATGATGGTAATAGCATTGACAATGATACCTCTTACACAATGGTTAACGCCGCTGGAGATTATGATCAGAATGGTGTAATTAATTTCGATGACTTCGACGACTTTGTCATTGCCTGGAACAACAGTGTCTCTAGCTATGAGCTTGCGCCACATCAGGGTGTAATCCCATACGTCAGTATTCAACCTGATTCAAGCTTTGACATCTATGATCTGGCAACCTTTGCATCCATGTGGAATTGGGCTGCCGGGATCTCTCTCGCAGCACCTTTAACTGAGTCATATCCATTTGAAGAATTCATATCGGAGCAAAGTGGAAATGATCTGGAGGTTTCCGTACCCCTTAGTAATTATGTTGCCTCTCAGACCATTATAAAGTACGATCCAAGTGTTGTACAAATCATGGTAGCGGATGATGGTTTAGCGAAAGTCTCATCAAGTGGCTTGTCTATGGTAGATGTAAATCCTGACAGCGGCTTCATTCTGATTACCAGTAGTCATCTCACAGATTCCAATGATGATGATCTGAATTTGAAACTAATTCCTGATACAAAGCAGAGATATTCCATTGAAATAGCGATTCAGGGCTCTGATATGGACGCTAACGTCATTCAGAAGAGAAGCCTGGTAGAACTCTTACCTATACCTACAAGCTTCAGTTTATCGCAGAATTATCCGAATCCGTTTAACGCCAGTACGACCATCGAGTATGGTCTCCCAAAGGATAGTGATCTTTCCATTTCTATCTATGATATTCGGGGTCGCTTTGTGAGAGACATCTATTCCGGTGAGAATCAGGCTGGATATCATGTGACACATTGGAATGGTCACAACGATCAAGGGCAGAACGTTGCATCAGGATTGTATTTTATTGTTCTGCATACTCCCGAGTACAGGATGGCGCGGAAAGCTTTGATCCTTAAATAACCGGTTAAATCTTCAATTTAGAACTGCAGGGCTAGTGATTGACTGGCCTTTTTTCAATTATGCAAAGTTACGTAAGTGCATATTAAATAATAGCATATAACAATGAACGATTAGTGGGCAGGCTACATTCTGCAGGCTAAAAAATCACATCACCCCTAATAAACCCCTATACAGTAAGACTCTTACGATTTGAACTCCTGCTTACTACGCAGGGGGTCAACACTTAGCGACCATAGCGTTATCTTATTCAGTTCACAAAATTGGATGGGTAGGAGGGTACTCACCCAGGCAAGGGGGTGCACCCCCCTTCAATATTCTATTATCAAGCTCTGATGCACCAGTTGGAAAATTCATGGGTTAGGTTTTGGATTGAGCGCGGAAGAAAGAAAATAAAATTTTAAAAAAACCATTTTCGTGTCCGTCTAAAGATAATTGAGATGGAAAACATCAAATCAAACCGAAAGGAAACTGACATGAAGGCAATGAAACTGATCTTAACCCTGATTTTAATAATTTCAACAGGAGTGTTAGGTCAAACTAGTTACGGTACATCTACAAATTATGGTGGAAATTCCACATACACCTCAGGTAGTATTAAAAGCGGTACAACTTATAATACGGTTACTACCAAAATTGGTGATACGTATACTACATCAAAGACAACCTATGGTAATGGTGGTTGGAGTGCTTCATCCACTCAAAAAACTGGGAATCAGACTACTACTAGATGGAGTGGCTCTAACGGTAACAGTGCCAGAGCAACTACAACTAAAATTGGTGACAATACTTACACAACAGGGTCAACATCAAAAGGGAAGACATGGCAATCTTCTACCACAAAAATTGGAGATACATATTATCGGACCGATAGTTCTTCAGACGGTGATTCCTGGTACAAGAAATATTAAATACAGTAGATATTTTTTAAACTGTAAGCCTCTAACTCTCAAAAGTTAGAGGCTTGCTTGTTTTAACCCTATCTATCAACTTTTCCATAAGATGACAGAAGTACCATTCCGCAGGCTGTGTTTGGTCCGGCTAAGTACGCCTCAGCTAGGCAAGCGAGGAATCCCCTTCACTCATACTTATTAGCCTATATCTACACAAAATGTGAAAAATGGAATTTGCTATTCTCCATATTTTCAATCCTGGCGCATAGTCCGCGTGTCTAACTACCAATATTTACCAGTCCAGAATTATTTTTAAAAAAAAATATAATAAAATGAAAAAAACCATTTTCGTGTCCGTCTAAAGATAATTGAGATGAAAAACATCAAATCAAACCGAGAGGAAAAGAAAATGAAAACAATGAAATTGATCGTAGCCTTAACCCTGATAATCTCAACATCAATTATGGCTCAAACCACTACGGGAACATCATCAAATTATGGTGGCAGCACCACACATCATTCATTTAGTGATGGAACTACTGGAACGTCATCGAATTATGGTGGCAGCACCACATATCATACACTTAGTAATGGAACTTCTGGAACTTCTAGCAACTATGGTGGCAGTACTACATATCACTCTTCAAGTAATGGAACTACAGGAAGCACATCAAATTATGGTGGGGGTACAAGTTACTCTTCCTTCAGTGATGGTAACTCAGGGAGTTCAAGCAATTATGGTGGGAGTACAACTACTCATGACTTTGATACGTTTTCCGGCACTTCCAGCAATTATGGTGGAAACACTACATACCATTCAATCACGCCCAAAAAGAAGTCTTCAAGTCTCTGGGATGATTAATAGGTTCAATAATTAGCACAATGACAAACTTAACTCAGAAAAAAGAAATGGTCTCCTTTGCTACAGAGGGGATCATCTCTTTTTTAATAATATCCTTTGTTAGGGAGTCATCAATCTGGTTGTTTATAATGCATATGAATGTAAATTCGATAAAAGTGAATCAATCAGAAAACATCCAAGGTGGAGCCTCTAACCAGGACACCAAATTTGCTTCAGCTATCTGTGCTGAGGACAAAAAAGCAATAGCAGAATTTCAAAACGTGTATTGTGATGAAGTATATTTTGTTGCCTCCAAGTTTAACAATCGAGGTATCCATCAGGATAGTTGGGAATACCGAACCAAAACAGGCTATTCTATTCGAGTAGATGATGATGTTGCTGATACCTACCTTTGGTTAATTAAACAGGCTATTCAGAAGAGTTGCTCATACGGGGGTAGGGCAGGTGCATCTTTTAGAACATACATTACATCTATATTAAATTCATCATTCACTTTTAAAGATTGGCTGCGATGGAAAACTGGTGACACTGGGTATATCCCGAAGTGTATTCAAGCTCTTTCTGAAGCTCATGCAGAAATTTTCCTCCATCTTCGCAGGAATTTAAGCATTGACCAAATAGCGGAGCGGGTATCCATCACTGAGGAAAAGCTAATTGATATTGTCGAAGAAATTAGATCTACACTTACCAAGGATGGATTGATTGATTTGATCACTCGACATTCAGTTATTTCGATAGATACAGACAAAGATGACGAAACTCATGGGTCCGAGGTAAGACAACTTCAGGACAACTCCTCAAATGATCCTGCAGCAGCTCCAGAAATTCAGGATACAATCGATCTATTAAAGGTTCTTATTGCTAATCTATCTGCGGATGAAAGACGAATTATGCTCCTTTATTGGAGAGAAAATTATAGTGTGGATGAAATTTTTCAGCTAACAAAGAATACTCGGGGGATACTTTTATTTGAGGGACTCCCTTTTAATGCTTCTAGTGAAATCTACCCTTTCATTACAAAATTAATTAAGAAAATGGTCATGAATGCCCGAGATAGTTTCACCAATATGGTGGAAGAATATGAGATCGATACGGCTAAATTAAAGACACTATTGAAAGTGTATTTGGCAGAGTTCGAGCTTGAGAATATTGAGTAAATAATGAACGTAAAACATTTAAACACAGAAGAGATGATGGCCCTTTTGGAAGGTTCACTATCCATAGAGTTAAATTCGGAGTATGAGGAGCATATTCATAAGTGTGACAAATGCTTTCTAGAATTTAGCCAATACAGTTTGAGTTATGATGAATTGCAAGAAATGAAGTTTGAGGTTACTCCAGAAGATCTCATTAAGCGTGCTGATAATGAGTTCTCCCTAATCCCAGATGATAATAAGGCTCCTATATGGAGTAGAGTGGGAAAGATAATTCCCAAAACGAGGTTATTACCAGTCTGGTCTCTACCCAAAAGAACGACAGAGTTACTGGCCTTTGGAATCGCTGCAGTAATAATATTCATATTCATTGGAAATAATTCTGAGGGTGACCAGGCCTCACCAGCTATTAATTTTAAGCCTTTTAAACAGAATTATGTGATGAATCCTACAGAAGAAATTATGCAAGGCGGCCTCAAAATCACTGTAGAAGGTGACACTCTAAACATAAGTCAGCCTGTTAAAATCAAACGAAAAGTGATGTTTTATGATAGTCAAAAAAACCCAATAGCAGAGCAATCTGTTTCAGATCTCTCAAACATAATAACTCTACCACCATTCGTGAAAAATGATAAAATTTATATAGAAATTACTACCTTTGATACCATAGTATGGAGAGGTTTAATTGAGCCAATTCAGTAAAACTTGTAGTTGTATTTATTAGTTGTACAATAGGGATGATAATCTCCTATATTAATAAACAATTTTTCAATTTTGGGCAGGGAGGGATAATGCGAATACTAATACTGGTACAATCACTAATTATCGTTGGTAGCGGATACAGCCAAGGGGCAGAACATTTTTTGTTTGATATTAATCTAAATGATAAAAAGTTATCCCAATCGAACTATGAAGCCAAAATCACACCCTCATCATTAGATCATAGTTCTAGCAACATGAATCCTACAAAAGCATTTTATGCAAATTCAAGCAAGTCAATTCAAAATAGATCTATGGGATATGATCCAATGGCTTCGGGCATTAAGACCCGACAGCTTACAGGAGCCTCACACTTGTACAAGAGATGTGTACAAAGCGTTGTGCTCTTAGTCTCGATAGATGCCACCTCCCTTGGTTCTGGAAGTGTTGTAGATTCTGAAGGAAATATAATCACTAATTGGCATGTCGTAGATGGGAATGATCAAATGTTAGTTTGGCCATATAACAAAGGTCTATCACAACTAACTGACCTTGACCCTGAATTAGCTTTGCTCGCGAATGTTGTAGCTATTGATCCTTCAAGGGATCTAGCGCTACTAAAACTGGAGTCGAAAGAAAAAATTCCGCCCCAAATAGTTTTTAGTGGTCCCAAATCGATTTCCATTGCAGACGATGTATTCGCAATTGGGCATCCTGAAGGATACATTTGGTCATTTACATATGGAGTTGTGAGTCAATTACGTTCTAATTTTGAATGGGCCTATAAAAATAGTAATGAATTTGAAGCAGACGTCATTCAAACACAAACACCATCAAATCCAGGAAATTCAGGAGGTCCTTTGTTTAATGGAATGGGCCAACTGGTTGGCATTAACTCATTCAGCTCTGAGGGCCAAGGACTAAATTTTGCTGTTCATGTTGAGGAAGTGACTAATTTCATTTCTGGCGCAAAAGTAGGTAAATACAGAGATCTCTCAAAAAATAAAACTGCAGATTCAGATGAAATTGTTTGGCTGCCAATGGACCTTGACGAGAATGGGGTTATAGATGGTTATCGGACTGATTCTCAGGATGATGGTTACTATGATTTTGCCAAAATTGATGGTGATGAGGATGGAACAATTGATTTTATGATTTTTGACGCAGATCATGATGGTGGTGTTGAAATTTACATTTTTGATGAAGACGGAAAAGAAGGATTTGAACATTTCTATTTTGATCATGACCAGGATGGAAATTTTGATGAACATGGTGTCGATGAAGATGGTGATGGATGGCCTGAATCTACTGTTCCCTACAAAGGTTGATCAATTTTCTGAGTTATGAAACCTCAGCAAGAATAATATAAAGTAGATATTTAAAAAACCCTTAACTAGGTCCCGATGATCTAATGATGAACTTTCAATTAAATGGATTCTTCAAACTTTCGATTATTTGGCTAATATTTATTCATGTCCCCTCTCCCTCTTTTGCACAGACAGAAATAATTGCTATTAATCAACAAATAGAATCACTTTCTATTGATCTTAGTTATTGTACATCCCACAAGATACACCCGCAGATTGATGATCTACTCAATGCTAGTGAGGGGATCGATTATCTCGATGGGGCAATCACACTAATTCAGGAAAAAATTGAAGAAGCCGTAACTGTTGGTAATTCGGTCCTGATTGACGAGATGGAGGAAAATTATTCCCATTTGGCCAAACAAGCTGCTTCCTATGGTATGTCAGATAAATGGTTCTTCTATAAATTTCTTCATTTAGTTATTCGAGACTATACGGATGGGTTCCAATCAATCAGGGAGGAAATTCAATCCTTAGTGGAGAGAAATGACATAGATATTAGCAATGATAATAAAATGGTAGCACTCATATACATCTGGAATAATTCAATCAGCGATCAATCGAAAGCAGAATACAAAACAAAAATAGATGAGTTTTCCAGCCAGCATGAATCAGCTATAAGCACTGCCGCTTATGTTAATTATTATTCAAAATTGGGATTCTATAACCTAAACGATGGAAATTTTGAGGTAGCATTAAATTACTTTTCTCAAAGTACAAGGATTCTTGAGGAAATCGGCCTGAAACACGGGAGTGATAGTAAGGAAATGCACTTGATGAGTACTATTTGCCTTTACTTTACTCGGGAAGAAGATGAAGATCTACTTCATGAAGTAGTAGAGATTATCGATCAAATGTTTGATGAGAAATATGCACTTCTTTTTAATCAAGATATAAACAACACAATAATACGGTTCAGCCATGAAATGGTTCAACATGGAATGTATGATGAGGCAATCAGTATTCTGAGAAGGAGTGTGGACTTTTGGGAGTCAATATTTATTGAATTGGAGGATTGTTTACGTGCTACAGTTGAACATCCATACACTCGAGATAAATATGGAATACATATTACATTTGAACAATTTCAAGTGTCTTTCCCCAAAATGCTCACCCAAAAAATAGCAGAGCATATGAAGGAGGCGGGAGATAAAATTGGTAGAGTAGAATCTTTAACAAACCTTTTGGAATACACAACCAGGTATGGGGATATAGGGAGCGCCGGAGATATATGTTTACAGTTATCTTTCCTATATTTTGATGCCGATGAGAAGAACCTTTCCGAAGAATATATAAGAAAGGCTGAGAATTATTTACAGCTTTTGCAGGGTGAGGATTACATGACTATAGCATTTGGAATATCCTACGTGATTCTCGAATCAGTGAGTCTCGTTGACAATAAATCCTATTTGAGAAAAATAGATAATCTGATCAAGAAATCCCTTGAGATAGCGAAGGAGCAGAGCAACCATCAATTTGAATATGATTTATCCTTAATGTTAGCCCGGGCATATTATTCTGCAGATCAAAATAGGGAGAAACAATATGAGCTGTTTTACAAAGCCGATTCAATTGCAAACTCGGAAAATCTTGAGAAATATCGAGAGTTGAATGGAGCCTATGTCGATATACTGGCTATTGATCATGGCAATTATGACGAAGCTAGAAGAATTATTAAAGAAGATTTTGAATATTATTTTAGCGATGGTGATTATGTAAGTGCCTACTATAGTGGAGTAAGCCGTCAGTTAACGTATATCTTGATGAAAAATAATAACCCTGAGGACTATGAGATTTTAATCGAATGGATTGGTCTGATTAGGGGCGAAATAGCTGACGAGGAATTTTTGTTGATGCTACAACTCGATGAGTTGATAGCAGAACTACGTCTCGATTACTATAGGGAAGAATATCAATCGGGTTTAAGGCTTATCCCACATTATATAGAGCTAAAAGAGAGTGTGCTGAATACTGGGCTACAGGATGTAATAAACAATTATTTAGATTTAGGGAAGACTCTCTTAAATCACTCATCATTTGCATACGATACATTGATGGTAAAAATGCTATTACCTGTGGTTGAACCACTGCAATGGGAGTATGGCAGCTCAATAATGGGCGATAGCTGGTTCCTCCAATTTGTTGATGGAGAAAAAGCTGATTTCAATGAATCCCTTTATTTAAAATATATTAAAAGAATCCTTGCCTATCCTCTTGAACCACAAAGAGTTAAAGAAAAATTGTACCATGCAAACAGGCTAACAAACATATTTGGGAATCATAGTTTATCTCTGGAGCTATATGAAGAAGCACTTTTAGAAGCGAAGGAGCTAGGTGATCTAGAGCTTGAATTATTGATACTTTCAGACCTAGCACATAGATATGTGTACAATCATCAATTCAATTTGGGCAAACGAAGATATTTGGAAGCATACAATCTCGCGAAAACACTAAAAGACGATGAAAGCTTAGTAATCATATTATCAAAAATATTGGACAACAATTTACAGGAAAATAATTCCCAACTGTATAGCCTTGCTCAGGAGTATTATGTTACTGGGAAAAAATTAGGGGACTATACTGCCCAGATTCAATCACTCGCCGACATAATTAAGTATTTCCAACTGGTTAACATGCCAGACAGTTTACTTCCATATATGGTGAAGGGGTTTTCCATTAAGGATTCTGTAATTCTGCATGTCTCAGAATTAAGGTATTTACATTTTGTCCGAAAGTGTTACCAAATTCTTAATAGTGATGGTTCGGGGCATCTAGCAGGATCAATTAGGGACTATGTATACAATGGTATTCAAATTAGCGATGTAATGATTAATCAATTATATAATGAATTGGTCTACTTTAAGGACTTTGATTATGGCTCAATTCCGATCGAATTATCTAACGAGTTCCCATTTGTATACCATCAGATAAATGCGAGCTCTATTCAGCTGAAAGAATTTTGGGATGGTGAATATCTTCAGACAGAAGAGTTCAATCAAAATTTACAGAAGTTATTAAATTTGAGTAATCAACATGAGCATTGGGGAAAAATAAATGCATTGTGGACAATAGAAGCAAGAATAAAAAAACTTGGAGATTGGCCAGGCGCAAAGGAATACTATGGATTTGGTTTCCGATATAATTTATCAGATAGGATCAACGGTATTGAAGTGGCAAGCGTCTTTAGAAGGAGTTCAGCCCTTGGTCTTTTTTATCCTAATGACATAATTTTATGTGACTCTGATGAACTAATATCACAGGAGGATGCGAAAAATTATTTGGTTTCTAAAATAGGTGAGGCAAATCATGACATTAATCTACCGTCCTCATTTACCGTACTAAGAAATGATTCTGACACAGTGATCGTAAATATTATGCCAGATTATATTCAACCTAACCCCTATTCGAGTAATCCTTCGAATGAGCTATCACGATTAATAGATATTTTCTTTGAAGAATCGGATAAGCTAATAAAAACATCAAAAAATATCCGCTCATATGAGGGATTTGCCAGTACATATAGGGATTTCTTAATAGCGTATCCGGCATGGTATACGTTCATTAATAAAATATACCCCCCACAAGATGAGATATTAAAAACTCTTGAGAGATATGAAAAAATATCTACTTATGGATTGTTAACTGAAACAATGAGGCATAAAGAAAATTTGGAAAAAAACCCACTTCTTATTTCAGAATACAATAAATATTCAAATAAAATCAGTGAAATTCAGAAAGAAATGCAAAATGAATATTTAAGCGAAGCTGCTTTGTCTAAAATGAATACTGATAGAGCAAATGCATTTGCTCAGCTTGATTACTTTGAAAATTTTATGCTTGAGAAAAAAGAGCAGCTTGAACAAGAACCAACATTTTCTTTTAGAGAGAAGAAATCCATGTTTAGCAACTTCGACAAGATACTTAGGTTTTGTGCTTCTGATTTCAGTTACAATGGGTTTTTTGAGTGGTCAAATCAAACGAATGTATGGAATTATACTATTTTAAAGACTGAACAGGAAATTAGTACACAGATTAAGGTGTCTAAAAATTTGATTATGCATACCGCAGATAGGAATAGTTTGAACATGCTAGAAAAAGATCTAGCAAACTTAACAAGGACAATTTTCAAGACGCCAATAATCCTTCCTGATGAATTGAAAACTAGAACAAATAGTTGGTTGATTATTCCTGAACAATCAACTTATATGATTCCATTTGAGCTGCTCCAATTCCGCTTTCAATCAGACACGACCAATTATCACTATCTTGGTGAGTATGTGAACATAACTTATGCACCTTCTTTGACTTCCTTTGTGCAATTTGCCCAAAAAAACTCAAAAGCAACCCGACTAAATAGCGCACTATTAGTTTCTGCAAATCCGAATATTAAATCCGCCACTAATTATGTATCAAATCTTTTTGAGCTGCGTTCCGACTATGGAAATTTAGACCATGTAGATGATGAAGTTGCTGACATTAGAAAAACTTTACTCAAATCAAAACTATTCAAAAAAAAATACAAAGTGAAGTCATTTACTTCCAAAAATATTACTGAGGGAGATTTTATATCGGAACCCCTGAATAATTATAAATATATTCACATCGCAGCACACGGGGTGCTTGATAATGATGACCCAGAGTACTCGGGGCTATTGCTGGGGAATGGTGAACACGATCAAAATGATGGAATCTTACAAGCACATGAGATATTTCCTCGAAGCATAAGCGCTGACATAGTGACTCTCTCTTCATGCTTTTCCGGATTTGGTGAAATCGACCATAATGAAGGAAGTATGGGGATATACAGGTCATTCATGATTGCAGGTGCGAGAAGCGTGGTCATAAGCCTATGGAATGTTGAGGACGAGTCCACCTCAATTTTGTTCAGCAAATTTTATGAAAATCTTAAAGAGGGACATTCTAAGGCAGAATCTCTTCGAAAAGCTAAAATGTATTTAAAAAATGAAACTCAATTTTTTCATCCATTTTTCTGGGCACCCTTCATACTAATGGGAGAATCTTGAGCGATCACAGCCACTATATTCTCCTGATTATAAACCAATATTACATATATAGACGAATCTAATTTAAACCACAACTGGGCAGACACCAATCGGGCAGGCTACCATTTTTCACTTCATAGCCTAAATACAATAATATCAGTTAGATGAAAATTATGACGACCTATCTTACAAGCAGGGGGTCGGGGGTTCGAATCCCTCAGCGCCCACCACACTCGATACTTCAAACGATTACCTCGATTGAAGTTCCAGCTCAGGATGCTGAA
>Ga0233437_1002090_pt1 | contig 32140 bp, 28 predicted proteins | sample SI_122_August201_FD_182714 | JGI IMG/M metagenome (GOLD analysis project Ga0233437, IMG submission 182714) | Seawater microbial communities from Saanich Inlet, British Columbia, Canada - SI_122_August2016_200_MG | ecosystem: Environmental > Aquatic > Marine > Inlet | place: Canada: British... | reverse complement strand
ACCAGCCGCAATACCAATCATATTCTGCTCTGCAATGCCGACATTTATGAATCTATCTTTAAAATCTCGCTCAATGTGTTCTAAATTATTAAATCCAAGATCTCCGGTCAAGAAATATACATCACTGCTGTTCTTCATCTGACGATAGACTTCATTAAAAACTCCGGTTCTCATGAGATATCTTCCTTCAATTCTTGTAATATTTCATCTAGTTGCTCACGTTTTAAAGATTTATAGTGAGAGATGAACTGCCCTTCAAAATATTTAACACCTTTTCCTTTGATAGTTTTGGCCACAATCATGGTGGGCTTAGTTTGTTTATCTTTAATACTACCTATTGATTTTTTCATTTGAGCAAAACTATGGCCATCAATTTCTTTCACCCTCCAGCCAAACTGCTTAACTTTCTCCTTTAGCGGATGAAGAGTGATGACTTTCTTGGTATCCTTGTATCCTTGAAAGCCATTGGCATCGATAATTGCAATCAGATTATTTAGCTTATGATGTCCAGCAAACATAATTGCTTCCCAGTTAGAACCTTCGTTCAGTTCTCCGTCTCCCATCAGCACTACAACTTTTTTATCTAGTCCATCATTCTTGGCAGCTATGGCCATGCCCAATCCCACAGGTAATCCATGACCGAGTGAACCAGTTGCTAGTTCTACTCCGGGCACTACCCTCGAGACGTGTTCTGGTAGTAAACCACCATCTTTATCGTATAGTTTGAGTTTGGATTTTGGAAAAAAACCTTTTTCTGCCAAGGTGGCAAATAGGGCAGCTCCTGCATGGCCTTTACTTAAAATAAACATATCTCTTTTTTTATGTTCTGGATTTTTGGGATATACATTGAGGAAGTCAAAGTACAGATAAGATAGTAGATCCAAAATACCGGTAGATGGGCCAATATGGTGTGATACATTAGGCTGTAACATACCTACCATGTTTATGAGTAGTTTTCGAGATGTGTTTTTTAGTTCCTGATATGACATGATCTGTTTGTGTTTAGTAGCAATGACTATATAATAGTAATCTAACAAAATCAAAAAAGCTAACTGTTTCACTATAAGTCTAATACAAACTATGCCAAAGAAAAGCCCTAGAAAATTTATATCCATAGTAGTTCCTATCTACAATGAAGAAGAAGTTATTCCAGAATTAATTAGGCAACTACATGTATTTGCCGATGCACACAAACAATATAGATATGAATTTATTCTGGTTGAACATGGTTCAAAAGATTCTTCATATAAATTACTGCAAAAACAAGCTAAAAAGGACAAAAGATTAAAAGTTCTCCAACTAGCCAAAAATGTTGAGTGTGATGGGGGATTGGTAGCTGGTATGAATTTTGCTTCTGGAGATGCCTGTGTTTTACTTATGGCAGATCTACAAGAGCCTTTATCTGTTGTCACCAAGTTTTTTAAACAGTGGGAAAAGGGATATGAAATTGTTTATGGGGTAGTTAAAAAGAGAACTGGGGGAAGAATCCGCAACCTTAACTCTAGAATATTTTATAAAGTCATGAACTTGTTAACTGGCAATGTATTCCCAGAGAATGTCAGCGATTTTCGCTTGATGGACAAAAAAGTCTACAAAGCCATTATTAAGATGCCGGAACAAAATAAATATCTGCGAGGTCTCGTCATGTGGACAGGATTCTCTAGCATTGGAGTAGAGTTTGCCAGAGTGGATAGATTTGCAGGAGAATCAAAAGCAGATTTTAAAACAGTCCTTAAAGTAGCTAGTAACGGCATCTTTTCTTTTTCATACTTTCCTCTGCGTTTCGTAACATTTCTGGGCCTAGCCATGACCGGAATTTCATTCTTGATGATTCTATTCTATTTCTACCTGTATTTAATAAATGGACAGATAGCTCCAGGTGTTAACACCATTATTATTCTCCTGTTATTCCTGTTTGGGGTACTATTCTTTGTGTTGGGTATTATCAGTGAGTACTTGGCCAGAATATATGAAGAAGCCAAAGGAAGACCTCACTTTTTAGTTAAGAACAAAGTGAATCTATAGCAGATTAGACATTTTGCTTTCCTCGTAGGAGTTCTAGTTTGCTTCCGTCAACGATTCATCATCTTTTACCATAGGTACCAACATGTTTTCTGCTAACTCTTTTCTAGGCAATAGCGGCCACTGATCCTCAATGGGTTTGCCAAAAGCTAGTTTGGGCATGATCTGTTGTTTAGGATCCATCATAATCTCTACAATAGTAGGACCTTTTTCTTTTAGTGCCCATTTAATTTTCTTTTTCAACTCTTTGTGCTTATGTACTCTAGCTGTTGCAAAGCCAAACACTTTACCTAGCTTCATATAATCTGGGTTTGTGACACCTGTCTTAGGATTGACAGCTATTAGATGCTTTTCTAGATACGCTTCTTGAAACTGTCTAATGATTCCATATCCATCGTTATTTAAGATAAATATCTTGATGGGAAGTTTTAGGAAAGCTAGAGTTTGCATTTCTTGAAGATTAAATTGAAATCCACCGTCTCCATCGATACAGATGATTTCTTTGTTATTCATAGCAATAGAAGCACCAATGGCAGCTGGAAAGGCATAGCCCATAGGAGAGTTACCAAAGGCAGAGAAGAGTCTCTGGCCTTGCTTTAGTTTGAATGATTGCATGATCCAGGTTAAATGACCTCCTTCGTCAGGAATAACAATGGCATTTTTATCCAGTTCATGCGAAAGGACTTCTCCAAATACATATGGATCAACGAAGTCTGTTCTTTTATAGTATTCCTTTTTAACTACTGGGTATTTATCTTTCCAAACAAGTGCTTGCTCTAACCATGACTTTACATCTGGAAGTTGTTTTTTAAAACTCGGATACTGTTTGATCATTTCTTTCAAGAAAGCCCTAGCGTCTGTATTAATAGATAACTTGGGAGTTAATCCTCGTCTCTTATCTAGCTCTGCTTGATCAATATCTACCATGATTAAGTCGGATTCTCTAGCATACATACTTGGCCTACCGCCAGTTTGTCTAGTATCCAGTCTAGATCCTACAGACAGGAGGGAATCGCTATTTTGAACAGTGAAGTTGGCAGCTCTTGAGCCATAAACACCATGAGACCCGATGAGTTGAGGATGATCCCAGGCAAATGAATCAAAGCCACTCCATGAAGTAATAACCGGAAAACCTGTTAGTTTGGCCAGTTGATGAATTTCTTTAATTCCTCCAGCAAGTCTAACACCACCTCCAGAAAGTATGACTGGGCGTTTAGATTTAACCAGAATTTGCCAGGCCTTGGTTACTTTTTTCTTTAGCTTATCTTTGACATCTTTATAGGGTAGTTTTTTTGGTATGGGGAATGACTTAAGTTTAGACTTTTTTATTGGTGCTCTCTGGAAATTCATGGGAATATCTATCAAAACTGGACCTGGTCTGCCAGATTTGGCAATATATGTGGCTTTTTCTAGTTCGTATCTTATGCTTTCTGCTTTTTTTAACATAACTGCATACTTGGTAATGGGCTTCATCATTTCTATGACTTGGGTCTCTTGAAATCCAACTTGTCTCACGTCTTTGGTACCAGGGTCAAATCCTCGTTGTTCATAGGTATTAACTTGCCCTGTAATATATAGGGCGGGGATTGAGTCAAAATGAGCACAACCCATGCCTGTAATTAAGTTGGTAGCGCCAGGTCCTGAAGTGACCATGCAGGCTGCATAACCGGGACCTAAGCGAGAGTAGGCTTCTGCCATCATGGCTGCCGCTTGTTCATGACCACAAGAAACATAGGAAATATCTTTTCTACCATGGAATGCATCTGCTAGAAACGAAATCGCCCCACCTGTGATTAAGAAGACTTTCTTGACTCCTTGTTTAACAAGAAAGTCTAGAACAAAGTTGTTGACTTGGTAGGGGCGAGTAAGTTTTTTCATAATATTTTATTCATTTTTTTCTGATGTTTATATATTTCAATAATCAGTTAACCTAAACTAAGTGCTCTATTTCATATTCTTTTTGATAACTTTATTTCTGGATCTACAACATCTCTATCTATTTCTCCAAGCGGAGCTTCTGCCATTGCTTCTTGTATTTCTCTTAAAGTTGGAGCATCAGTTGCTACTGGCTGATCTTCTGAGTCAGCATCCCAAGATTTTCTAGCAGCTTCCTCATGAGCTTGCCTAGGATCATATGTAGAGCATTTTTCGTTGTTCATAACTACTTTCCATCAGTTATTAATACTATCTCACACATAGAGTATCATATTTAAAAATTTATTCTTTCCTTAATTACCACAAACGGTTTTTTTCTAACCTGCGAGTGGATAGCTCCTACATACTCACCAATGATGCCTATGAAAAACAACTGTATACCGGAAAAGAATAATATTAAAAAGATAGCTCCAGTAATCCCAGGCACTGTCACTTTCCAGTAAAAGATTTTTAATATTAAGTAGACTATAGCACCAAGAAAACTCATTGATGATAAGCCTAAGCCAACATAAGTCATAAATCTAATAGGAAATATTGAATAACTTATCAGGCCATTAATAGCATAATCTATTAAATAGGCTATGGAACTTTTGGATCTACCTTTACCTTTTGGTCTAGCTTTTCTTTCATAAAATACTTTTTTTTGTTTGAAGCCCATAGTTGCCAATAAACCCCTTGTGTATGGTTTATAATCTTCAATCTTCTTTAACTCATCAATAATTTTTTTATCTATAACTCCAAAAGAACCATATCCTCTAGGCAAATCTTCTACGGACAGAGCGTTGACTAATCTATAGAAAACTTTTCTTGACCACTGCATCAGCCAGCTTTCTTTTGTAGATTTTCGCACCGCTAGTACTAACTCATTTCCATCTTCCCAGTGTCTTAAGAGAGTAGGTATTAAGCTAACCGGATCCTTCATGTTGCCCTCATAAGGCAAGATTGCATCCCCATCTGCATTTATTAACCCTGTAAATCCACTTTTTTCTGGACCAAAGTTTCTTGAGTAGGCTAGAATCTTGATGTGCTTATCTTTCTTTGCTAATGATTTGAGTATTTGTAAAGTTCCATCCGTACTGCAGTTATCCATGAAGATGTGCTCGTAATCGTATTTGGCGGAAAGTTTTTCCATTTCACTGCTTATAGCTTTAACTACATCGGCTACAATTGCTTCCTCGTTATAAACTCCTGTTAGGACTGTTATTTTTTTCTTTTTCATTGTTAATAATCCACTTTCTTTATTGCATGATTAATTTTAATATTTCTTTTTGATTTTTTTCCTATTATTTTTTCATAATCAACTGGCTTGATGTAACCTTTAATTTCACCAGATCTTAATATAGCTATATTACTTTTTGAAAACTTTTCTTCTTTTGTAATATGTTTGATCGCATAGACACTTCTTCTAGCAAACTCTTTGACATATTTTTCTTCATTATGCACTGTTTTTTTTCCTGTACCTAGCACAACTTCAACTTCTTTTATTTTTTTAACCATCATAGCTAGTTCGTTTGGGGTTATAGCCATTTTTTGATCTGGTCCTGGTAGATCTCTAGAAAGAGTTATGTGCTTCTCAATCACATTAGCTCCTAGAGCTGTAGCCACCATAGGAGCAATAATTGGGTCTGCGGAGTGATCGGATAGGCCAACCGGAAGATTAAATTTCTCTTTCATTGTTGCAATAGCTTTGGCATTAATAGTGTGAAGTGGTGCTGGATATACACCAGTGCATTGAAGCAATATTAATTTTTTATTACCTGTTGAAAGTATGGCGTCTACACTTTTCTTGACTTCCTTTAAGGTAGCTGTTCCAGTAGATAGTAATATAGGTTTATTTTTTTTAGCCACATACTTTAACAATGGAATGTGTGTCATTTCATAAGATGTAATTTTATACATTGGCATGAAGGAATCCATTAGATCTGTAGATTCTTCATCGCAAACACTAGAAAAAAAGATTATTTTCTTCTTACGGCAATAGTCGGACAATATTTTGGGCCAGTCACTAGGCATCTCCATTTCTTCCACAATGTCTAGAATGCTTCTGGTTTTTGATGCATAGTTTAGCTTACCTGCCTTTGCAGAATACATTTTCTTTGCTTTAAACGCTTGAAACTTAACTGCATCTACGCCAGCTTTAACAGCTACATCTATCATGGCCAGCGCTTGTTTTAGATTTCCACTATGATTAATACCAACTTCTGCAATGATAAATACTGGCTGATTATCTCCAATTAATCGATTTGATATTTTTATATTTCTCATAATCAATACAATAGTATTACTTTATTGGACAACTTCATATCTTGTATTTGTTTTTTTATCTCGTCTTGGAATCTGTGAGAAGATATCAGTATTGGCAATTTTTTCATATTCATTAATTTGTTTGGCTTCACAATTGGTTTACCCAGTAATTTAACCTTGCCATATGAGGGATCCGAATCCACGAAGGCTCTTATCTTTACATCTCGCAGCTTAGTAATAGATAGCAACTTCTGTGTATGAAGCCCCGCTCCCCAAACAATTATTTCTTTTTGACTACTTGATATTGCAGAGATTCTCTTGGTTAGATCACTTATTCGATTTTTTGATTCTAGAATGTATCGATTAAGACTACTTTCAATATGAATATCTTTTACTAGTTTCTTTTTTCTCCAGACTGAAGCTAGCATGGTAATGGTTGATACTTGTGGCTCAATGCTAACCAATTCAAATCCATTAGTTGTCATTAAATTGAATAAAGATAGGTTTGAAAAATAATTTATATGTTCTACAGAAAACTGTAAAAATGGTTCTTTTTGATCCGACGAGTATTTTTTGTCATCTGCTTTAGCCAGTATAAACTGTAAAGCATCTGGTACTTCTACATATATTAGCCCATCCTCATTTAGATATTTGGCTAATTGTTTTAAGAATCTTGGCAAATCAATCACATGTTCCAAAACATGAGTTAAGATTAAAAAGTCAAAAGCTCTTAGATCTAGATCATCAAAAACACTCCCAACTGTAACTTTAATACCATGCCTTTGTTTGGCAATACTTGAAGCGTAACTTGACATGTCCAAGCCTTCAATATTTTTAAATCCTTTCTTCTTCAATAGAGACAGTAGGCTTGCAGTATGACATCCAACATCAAGAATCGATGTTTTCTTTTTAACATGTTGCTTAATATTCTTTATTGAACAGTCGTGCATTCTAAATAGAAATTCTTCTTCGGCCAACATTTCTTTAGTTTTTTTATTTGATGAAAGACGTTTTTTTAAGAGGTGAGTCTTTTTATTCATCTGTGTGTAATATTTTTCAAAAAATGACTGGTCTGGAATATTGTCTGCAAAAGCAAATCCACATACATCGCATATTACAACGTTATAGCCATCATGCAGATAGTTGCCAGTTGGTACTACAAACCTCTGTCTATAAATAATTGTTTTTTGATTATTTCCACAAATTGAACAATGTCTTGTCATACTATTTCTCTCTTTATGTGTGTTTATGAAACACTACCTGATAATCTGTTATTTCAAACTCATTATTAATATAGAATTTGAGAGCATTTTTATTTTCTGCTTCTGTGCCTACTTCGATATCATAGTATTTATATTTACTTTTTATTTGATCAATTAGTTTGCTTCCCATACCTTTTGCCTGATGTTTGCCATCAACACCAATCAGGTCGATGCCCACACAGTTATCATCAATGATTTTAATTGTCACAAATCCAATAATCTTACCTTTCTTTCTAACGACCAAGCAATCATCTGCATACCCATTAAACAATGAGTTGTGTATCCATTTGGTGTATAAACTTCTGGTTTTTGATCTTAATTTAATATCTTTGTAAAACCTGCTAACTTTTTCTATTTCTCTTGATATTTTTTGAATAGATTTAAGATCATTTTTATCATACTTATTTGGTTTTATTAATATATTATTTTTGTTCTGATCTTTTTTTGACTTATATTTAAGTAGTAATCTGCTGCTAATGTATGTAAATCCGTTTTGCTGGCATCTTTCCAGCACGTCAGACTGATACTCACCAACAAAAGAATAGAAACTGTTTGGTTGATACTCATACTTTTCATCTATCTTTTTAAGATTGAAGCAGTCCATTCCAAATACTTCAGACAAAAATCTGTCTTTGTTACCAAACAAACTGATTTGATTTATTACATCTTTAGTAGTGCTAATAACAGTTTTAGCTTCATCCATAGTTAAAGAAGAGCTAAATGGAATTGAGATACATTCTTCAAATGCAGAATTTGCTACGGGATAATTAGCTTCATTGTAAGAATATAGCTTCTTGTATATTTCAAACCGATATAAAGGTATAAAGTGAACACTGCAGATGATATTGTTTTCCTTCATCTTCTCAAGAAATACGTCTCTATTTATCACTTTTGGATTTAGCTTAAGAACACATAAATGCCTAAATGGAGTAGAGTATTGGTTTCCTGTTAACAGATCAATGCCGGAGGTATTTTCAATCTCTTTTTGATAATAATCAAATATTTTGTCACGTTTCTTTTTAAATACTTTTAATTTTTTTATCTGTGCCAATCCAACTGCAGCTTGAACATCTGTCATGTTGTACTTAAACCCAATTTCTTCTACGTTGTAGTGCCATGTACCAGATTTTGTATATCTTTTCCAGGCATCTTTAGAAATACCATGGAGTGATAAAGACGAAGCTCTTTCAAAGACTTCTTTATCATTTGTAACTAGGGCTCCACCTTCTATAGTAGTAATGTTTTTTGTAGGATAAAAACTTAAACAAACATACTTACTTTTCTCACCCACCATCTCATTTTTATACTTTGAACCAAAGCTGTGAGCCGCATCCTCAATTAACTCTAACTGATACTTTTTAGCAAGTTTTCTTAACTTGGTTAAGTTGGCTACATACCCTCCATAATGCACTGGTATGATAGCCTTTGTTTTCTTCGTGATGGCTTGCTCAACTTTATCTTCATCTATGATGTAATCATTGGGTTTAATATCCACCAAAACCGGCTTTGCTCCTAGATAAGTGATAACATTGGCAGTGGAAACAAAAGTAAAGGGGGAGGTAATAACCTCATCTCCTTTTTTAACCCCAGCACAAATTAATGCTAGGTGGAGAGCAGCAGTACATGAACTTACAGGCAAACAATACTTTGCTTTAGTTATTGATTTTATTTCTTCTGCAAATTCTTTAGTTAAATGACCAGTGGTGAGCCATCCGCTTTTTATTACCTGAGAAACTAGCTTAATTTCATCATCATCAATAGCTGGAGTAGCAAAATTAATCACTTCTTTCCATTCGCATGTTTGAATAAATACTTAACATTGTAGTAATGCTCATCCAGATAATCTGGTTTTTCTTTCTTTAACATCCAGATAATTTCTTTTACTCCCTGAGATACTGTATGCTTAGCTTTAAAACCCAGGACAGTTTCAATCTTGTCAAATGAAGCTCTGTAATTACGCCTATCCGAGTCTGGAATTTTTTCTATTTTGACTTTTGTTTTTGGTAAGTATTTTTTGACAGCATATGCCAAATCTTTAATCATAAAATTATTTGTGTTTGATCCTACATTAAATACTTCTCTATCCACTTGTTCTTTTTTTGCCAGAGCAGTGCTCACCACTGCTTCCGCCACATCTTGGACATGAACCATCGGTCTCCATTGAGTTCCTCCCAACACAGTAATCTCGCCATCATAAAAGGCTTTGGCTGTTAAAAAATTAGTAACTAGATCAAACCTCATTCTTTTTGACCAACCAAAAACAGTACCAAAACGTAAAATACTCCACTCTAGTTTATCTAAAGCATTTTTCCGTATTACTTCTTCGGACATGACTCTGGTTTTTGCATAAAGTGATAACGGATTTAGCTTGGATCCTTCGTTAAGTAATACTTCACCCGCTCCATAAACACTGCAGGATGATGCAAAAACCAGTCTTTTAACTTTGTAGTAATTGCACATCGAGATCATCAGCTCTGTAGAATGAAAGTTTGAACTTAATGTTTCACTATTATTCAAAGCACAAGCTGGGTCACCAACTATGGCTGCTAAGGCAATTACCACATCTGTATTTTTAATTCCCTTTATAATGTCCGCTATATTTCTAATATCGCCTTTGATTATTTTGAGTCTCTTGTATTTGCTAAATTCATCAAGGGTATTATCTTTATATACTCCAGAATCAAGCACAAGTACTTGATGTTGAGTTTCCTTTAATAACTTTGCTACTACAAAATAACCAATGTATCCTAGCCCGCCAGTAATCAATATTTTTTTTCTCATCTACGCCTTTTAGTCCAAAGAGTTTATTAGCCCTAGTGCAAAATTTGCAATTCTCACACTGCCATATCCATCTACTAAATTTCTACCTATCAGATTTCTTTTTGTTCTAGCTCTCTGACTTTTCAAAACTTTAATAGAGCGGTTAATATTTTTCCAAAGATTCTTGTCATCACAAAAACCTGCATGCTCAATAAATCCTTCTTTTTCCAGTCCTTTTAGATTATGCTTTTGATTATCCACCACACCTACAGCTACAGTTGGTACACCCAATCTAGCTAATTCATACAAAGTTTGCCCTCCAGCAGATATAGCCAAATCGGAATCCAGCATTAACTCTTTCATTTTTTCGCCACTTGGATATATGTGCACTTTTCTTTTTGCAGACATTACCTTCTTTATCTCCCCAACACGATTAAAGCTTTTTCCAACAATAATATTTTGTTTTAGTTTGGGAAAATATTTACTGATATGGTTAACTATTTCTAAAGTCATTTCCTTTGGATCCGAGCCACCAAAAGTAATTAATATGGTATTAATTTCTTTGTTTATTTCTAAAATTGGGGAGTACCAAAATGACTTTGTTAGCGGTAAATATCTGGTACCCAGTAAATGAATTATTTTATTCTGCTTGTTATACTTAAACTTACTTGCCCCTATAGTTCTATTAATAATTAATCCTTTTTTGTAATCCAATCTATGTGAATCATCCAGATATATGGGAACATTAATATGTTTTGATACAAAGTCATAAGTTTTGTTGGTAGCTAACATAGAGTCTACTACTACGATGTCAGCCCCTTTAATACAGTTATTAATAACTTTTGGCTTATCTATCCAGTCAACTAATTTATACTTAAACTTCGAAAGGACTTTCTCTGTTTTTTTATCTCCAAACACAAACATCTTGGGCTTATATCCTTCTACTTCAAAAGCTTGATAAATAGAAATGCAACGAACTACATGACCTAGACCTAAATGATTGTTGCCTTCTGTAAGTAAAACTATTTTCATATTCTGTACAAACCTCAAGATATTACTTTGTCTTTGATTTAACTAAGAATTCGTCTTTTCTGATTGCCTTGATGTCTAGTTCACCCAAGTTAGATTTAAAGTAGTTGTAGAGATCTTTAATGCCATCTTCTAGGCTAGTAAACTTCAATCCCGGTATTTCTTTAAGCAATCTTTTGTTACTACCCGTGTATTTAAAGTTGTAACCAGAATTTACGATTTTAAGTTTAGACTTTCTAGCTCCAGCTTTATCTACGTCCTTTACAACCTGTTTTAAACTGACAGAATCTGTAGGAGTAATATTGTAGTCACTGCATTTTGATTCATTCTCTATGAAGTGCTTGGTTATTTTAACCAGGTCATCTATATACAGGTAATCAAATACCACGTTCTGTTTTATCTTAATGGGCATGTTAAGTAAATGTTTTACTACCGTGTTGGTAATAAACTTAAACCGATAATCTTCATGTTTACCATAAATGCCAAACAACCGTAGATTAACTATTTTTTTATCTCTCCGAGCAAGTTCTGTAAACACATATTTTGACAGACCATAAGAATCTTCTGGCACATGTGTTCCAAACTCATCTTCCTTAACTTTCTTCATATGTCTGTTCTTGGCAAACTCGGCCCCAGAACCAAAGTAGATGATTTTCTTCAAATGCTTTTGACATCTTAATAGATTGGTAAACATTCTAAAATCATTTCTAAATCCTATATCTCTTGTTACAGAGAGGGCAGAGTGGACTGCAGCATGAACGACCACTTTAACTTTATGTTTGAGAATGTACTTTTCTACAGCATTTGCATTAAGAATATCTAGCTGTTTACGCCTGGGAGCCAGTATTTTATGTTTGCCTTTTAGACCCTCTACCAAACTCTTGCCAATAAACCCAGAGCCTCCAGTTATAAGTATAGTCATGGTGTAGTCTCCTTAAATGTATTCATAATCTCTGCTAACTCTTTGCGTGATAAGAACGGCGCCATATCTTCCAAGGGCCTTGATTCCAACTTGCCATCTTTATTTCTAAACGAAGATGCTTTAGGAACTCTAGCTTGTTCAAATGCAATATTTACTTCACAAAGAACTGGTCCTTTAAGATCTAAAACTGCAGACAATTTTGATAGTTCCTGATTGTTCTTTATTTTTCTGTACTTTAAGTTAAATGCTTTAGCCAGTTGTTTGTAATCTGGGTTTTTCACTCCAGTTTGTTCACTAGATCCAACCAACCTGCCTTTAAAAAACTTGTTTTGGGTAGAACGTATGGATTCGTATCCTCCATTGTTAAAAACAAATATTTTTATAGGTATCTGGTAAGCATCAACCGTGGCCAGTTCTTGAATGTTTAAGTTTAAACTGCCATCGCCTGTCACCAACACTACTTTGCCTTTTCTTCCAGTTTGACTTGCTCCTATAGCAGCGGGTAATCCCCAACCCATCGGTCCAAAGTTTTTATTCACAAACGCTCTCTGATCCTTCTTGACTTTAAATGCTTGATACAAACCACAGGCATCTAAAGCTATGCCTGTTACTAAAGTATCACTGGACTTTAAATGATCCGAAAGTGTATTAAAGAAAATATATGAGTTAACATGCTTTTTATCCAGATACATGTCACTTGTCACGGAGGGGTATTCTTTTTTCCATTTTTTCATAGTCACCAACCAACGAGCATCATATTCAAACTTTTTACCTTTAGCTTGCTTTAATAATTCTTGAATAAAGTCTTTGGCATCTGATTGAATCTTGAGATCTACTTCGAGTGTAGGCTTTGTCATTTCATTCTTATCTATGTTAACCATGATTTTTTTAGCATCTGGGGCTACACTCTGGTAGTTAAATCCAATTGAAGCCACATTGAGGCTAGCTCCTATAGATAGAACGAGATCCGAGTTTTGAAGAATAAAATTGCCTCGTCTTTGTCCACCTGGCCCAAACTTACCAGCCAGAAATGGACTATTTTCTGGAACCAGATCCAAACTTCCAAAAGGTAGAATAACTGGCGCCTTAACAGTATTTAATAATTGACTCACCATTTTTTCTGCCCCAGACAATCTCACTCCATTGCCTAATATCAATACTGGTCGTTTTGATTTTTCTAGTAGTTTGATAATTTTTTTGACATGATGCTCAAGTTTAAGATTATTTACTTTTGCTTTTGGAGGTTTATAACCAACAAGTTTGCCAGTCTCTATCTCCAAAGCCTGCAGATCTAAAGGTATATCTAACCAAACTGGCCCTGGTCTGCCGTTTTTAGCCAAATGGCAGGCTTTCTCTAGTTCATACCTAATTCTATTTGGTTTTAATATCGTTTTGGCATACTTAGTCAAAGGTTTGACCATGGGAATTATATTTGCTTCTTGGGGTCCTAGATTTCTATACTTTGTGTAATCGGCTATCAACTCTTTTTTTTGTTGTCCAGAGATTACCATCATGGGAATTGAGTCATACCAGGCACAAGCCAAACCAGTTAGAGCATTAGTGGCTCCTGGACCAGTGGTCACCAAACAAGCTCCAAACCCATTGATCCTAGCGTAAGCCTCGGCAGCTATGGTTGCTCCTTGTTCGTGATTGGTTGAAATGTACTTAATTTTTTTATTTTTTCCAACTGCATCGATTAAAAACATGATGCCACCACCAGATACAGTAAACAATTTATCAACTTCATTTTCTGCCAGAAATTGTATGACATAGTCAGCTAGTCTCATCTTGGCCATGACATATATCCCTTAATTATTTAGGTACCAAGAATATATTTGTTCGATGGTGGAGCTGACACTAGAGGCTGGCTTCCAGCCCAGTTCTTTGGTGATTTTTTTATAATCCAGCGATTGATACGGAATCTCGTTCTTGGCTTGGTTGAGAATCTTCTGCCTAATTTTAACTTCTAGCTTGCTATCAATAATTTTAAGCAGATCTAGAACAGAAAGAGTGTCGTTTGAACCAAAGTTGTAGGCTTGTCCTTTGGTTGTAGCTATATTTTGTGCCAGCAGTAGATAGCCACTTACCACATCTTTGACATACAAGTAATCTCTGACAAACTTGCCATTACTTCTTATTTTTAAAATAGTATTGCTAGTTAGTGATTTTATTGCTCCAGGAATGATTCTGGAAAAGTTAAGATCACCCTCTCCATATATATTGCCAAATCTTGTGATAGCTACTGGCAGACCATAAGTATGAAAGTAGGATTGAGCGATTAAATCTGTGGCAGATTTAGAAGCTTCGTAAGGATGGTCGCCTTTAAGTGCCATATCTTCTGTGTAGGCTTTCTTGCCGACTTTACCATATGCCTTATCGGACGAAGCCACAACAACTGCCTTAACGCCTGGATACATCCTGGCTGCTTCCAAAACATTAACAGTCCCCATCACATTTGATTCATAAGTTCTGCGAGGATTGTAAAAGGCTACATCAACCAAAGCTTGTGCACCCAGATGAAAGATATACTCGATCTCAAACTTGGTCACCATATCTAACATTTTTTCATAATCCACGAGATCTGCTTGCTCCATACTTACTTTAGATCCCAGCTGTTTTGAACTGAAATATGATTTTGGATCTAATGATTGAAAAGTGGTGACAACATTTGCCCCCTTGCAGACTAGATCTTCAACTAGGTGGGAACCCACAAAACCTGTGCCACCTGTTACTAAAATATTTTTCTGTCTAAACTTCATGACCAGATTTTCCATTTAGCGTTACCAGAGTTCCACATCTCATTTAGGGTCTTAACTTCTTTATAGGTATCCATACAAAACCAAAATCCATTATGTTGATATAAAGAAAGTTGTTTTTCTGTAGCTAGTCGTTTTAAAGCGGGGTGTTCTGTTTCACCAGCTTTGATATAGGCAAAAAACTTTCTCTTAAATACCATGAATCCACCATTTACCCAATCTGTAAGCATGGGCTTTTCTTGAAACTCTTTGACGATATTTTTTTCATCGATATTCACCAAACCGTATTTAGATCTAGGATGAATGCCTGTAATGGTGCCTATAGTTTTTTGCCGTTTGTGAAAAGTGACTAGTTTTTTAATGTTAAGGTCGGTCACTCCATCACCATAAGTCACCATGAAGTTATCATCTTTTTCTGGAATGTAGTTGATACACTTTAAGATTCTCTCTCCAGGTTGTGCATCCACTCCCGTGTCGACAAAAGTAATTTTGAAGTCATCGACTTGGTGTCTATTTTCTAGATAAAACTTTTTTTTGTGAGTTTTTGTGTTGAGCGTAAAGTCTGATGTATAGGCTTTTTGATCCAAGAAGAATTTTTTTATGTACTCCGATTTATAGCCCAACGCTAAAACAAAATCATTGTAACCATAATAGGCGTACGTCTTCATAATGTGCCACAAAATGGGTTTTCCTCCCACATAAACCATGGGTTTAGGCTTAAACTCTGTCTCTTCCTTTAGTCTTGTTCCAGTCCCACCACAAAGAATAATGGTTTTCATGCTCGATTCTTTCTCAAAAATAGTATTATAGTAATCACAATACTACAATGCTAAAAAAGACACAAGCAACATTAACAAACTGGTTAGAACTACATCTTTTATTTGCTTTAAGTCTGTTTTTAATCATATTTATTCCCTTATACCCCAAGTTACCATTACTAGAAGCCATACCTGGCTATCTAGTTAGGGTACGACTAGAAGACATTTTGGTCTTTTTGACTGGACTAGTTTGGCTAGTCCAAGTTTTAAGAAAAAAGATTACTTGGCGTACAAACTATCACATATTTATTATTGCTTACGCCTTGGCAGGATTGCTATCTCTGGCTGTGGCAATATTTTTACAACAAACTATTCCAGCTCAAACTCTGCACATCTCAAAAAGTTTACTTCATTACTTTAGATATCTAGAGTACTTCTCATTATTTTTATTTATGTTCGCTGGGATTAAAACAAAACTCCATCTTAAACTCGTCCTAATATCTGTGGTCGCTTCGCTCAATCTAATCTTTATCTATGGCATGGGGCAAAGATACTTGAGTTGGCCAGCTTTCTCTACCATGAATAGAGAGTACTCCAAAGGCCAACACCTAGTTTTAAACCCAGCCGACAAGCTCCAGTCCACATTTGGAGGTCACTACGATCTGGCTGCTTGGTTGGTGATCGTCATTCCCATCCTGCTATCCTGGCTTTTATTTTCAAAGTCATTCAAGACTAAACTACTTCTAGGGATAAGCATTACCTTTGGCTTCTGGCTGATGTGGCAATCTGGATCAAAAACATCTCTCTTGGCAGTTCTAACTGGCTGTCTTATTCCCAGTTGGTACTTTCTACAATCTAGATGGGGCAAGCTCAAAACCAATCTAGCTATGTTGGGAGGAGTAGGGGCAATGACCATCCTGGCTTTTTCAATACTATGGTTATTCAAAAAACCCAACCTATACAAACTAGCTCCATTCCTGCGTCCTGCTGGATTTGAAGCTCCTATCGACGCTACAGCTGCCATTGGTAACGAAACTTGGTCCGAAAATGCCCAAAAATATGGTCTTTCCATGGGTATTAGGCTGGACACTCTTTGGCCTCAAGCCATTGAAGGCTTCTCACTAAACCCTTGGACTGGCAAAGGCTATGCTGCACTCAACAAGAAAGGAGTCAACGAATTTTCGGACTCCGACAGCACAGATAACAACTACCTTAGAACACTGGGAGAAACAGGTTTGTTAGGTTTTGCTATCTTGTTTGGATTAATACTAGTCATTTATAAAACTTTTCTAAACCATCAGCCCCAGGATAAACTCCTCAAATCACTTCTAATTGGTTTACTGGGAGCAACCACCGGCTTGTTAATCAATGCATTGGTGATCGATGTTTTTACTGCCTCCAAAGTGGCTTTTAGTTACTGGGCATTGGTGGGCTTGGCTACCAAAAGTTTATACATCAATAACAAGCAGAAAATGCTTAAGCTGGATCATCAGAGATGGAGATTGTTTGTAAAAACTTTACAAAAAACATGGCCACTCCTTATAGCAGGGGTTTGGCTAATCTTACTCACACACAAAAGACCTTTCACCGAGTACAGCCAAATAAAAAGCTTTGCTCAGGCTCCTGCCCAAGCCCAGTATGTGGCCAAAACCATCTGCCTAGTTCAACCTGGCACCTGTGACACCAACTATCATCTAGGTTTAGGAAGCGTTTACAGCTGGTATCTAAGCCCCTTTTACTTTCTCACCCAAGAACCTGCTATCTACTATTTTGCCAATCTCATCTTGGCCTTTGGTTCCTTGTTTTTATTATTCAAGCTTCTTTCAAAATTTACTCAAGACAAATTGGTTCACTTTTTACTTCTGATATCAATCATCAGCCTGCCTACAGTCTATTTACTACCTAATAAATCTAGCCCTCTTAATCTTTATCTTTTCTTGTTTCTTTTGATTGGGTGGATGGTTATGAAGAAGACTAATTATAAATATTTAAAAACGGCCATTAAACCAGTCCAATTAAAATGGGGACTGGGTATTGTCTCAGTCTTAGTTGTCTTATATTCAAATTATAATCAGCCAATAAAATTAAATATCTTAAATAACTTTAGAGACCTATATAGACCTAGCAACTTTATGGCCATACGAAGGGCCAATCGCTACCTAGCCACCGAGGACCTTAAAGACAAACCCTTACCCATATTACTGTCCAACATAGAGCCGGTCTTGTTCGATATCTATCAGCAGGAAGATTTTCAAACCCAACCTCTAACTTCCAGCAAACCAGATGAGTTATTTAATAAACTACAAAACCCTAAATCTGCAGAACTATTTATTACCAATGCCAACGTGGATCAATCTAGCTTAACTCAAGGTCTATTTGAAAAGTATAAAAATATGTTTGGCATAAGACTTGAAGCTATTGACTGCAGACACCACTGTAACTATTACCAACTGTTAACTAATCCTGTATTAATCCCAGAAACTCCCAAAACTTGGAATAAAGATCCAGTAATAATTGAGGAAGATAACTTTAACTTTGCAGTTGTTAATAGCCAAGTAATAGATGTCATTGGAGCTCCAAAGGTTTTAACTAAAAAAAATCTGGACTTAAGAACCAAATTATCAAATCTAGATTCCAATATGATTTTCTTGAGTGGAGATATAAATAGTTTCACAAATATTGGCTGGAGATTTCTAGATAGAGTTGATCCATTTTCAAACTCATCATTAATTGCTGTCACCAACGGCTTTGAAGAACCAAAACATCCTAACTTCAATCCTCCTTATCAAGTATTTAATCTTCAAGAAACTTGGTTTATAACTATCGATGCCAAGTCATTTCACCAAGGCCCTCAAGCCAATTTATTCCTGTTTGACACTTTGCTTCAACTGGAAAAACACCCCCAGGTAAAACAGGTGGTTGTTATTAGCCATGACTCCAGCTGGTTGGCTAGTCACCCCAGCAACTATTATTTTGAAGAAGATTTAAGCTTAAGACTGGCTAGTTTTGAAGATACAGACTTTACCTTTGCCTTTGGTAAACCCCTGGCACAAGAAGAACAGGCCAGACTTTCAACAGCGTTTTCGGCAAATACAGAGTTTGTTTCACCTCAACCTGATCCAGTACCTTACAACTCTTATTTAATAGGGAAGTACTCTCAAGGAAAACTAATATTTTCTTCGCACAGTTTAGTAAATTAATTAATACAATTTTATTCACAAAACATAAGGATTGTACGAAATTAATACTGATTTATTTAATACCGTCATTCTCCTCCTCCGCCATCCGCCAGCCGGCGGAGGCGGATTATCGTGGGGAATCCAGGATAAGATAATATGATTTGCAGGAAGAATTTTTAATTACTGTCATTTGATTAATACAATTTGAGGAGCGTACGAAATTCAACACTAACAACTTAATGTAGCTAAATGTTCTGGAGTTTAATTCGTCCGAGCGAGCTCTTAAATTGAAAAGGTTGATTTATTTGGAGCGAGCGTATCCGATGATTGTGGTTAATCAAATGACCGCCAACTAATCAACTGACTAGACTAACTGGATCCCCCACCTGACGGTGGAGGATGACACTAATCAGTAGAAAAATCAGAAAAGAATATTAAACTAACTTATATCCTTCTTATCCTGCAGGTGTTCCCACCACAGCTCTGGATTGATCATTTTTTCCATCTCAAACCTGTGCTCAATTCTGTAAAGAATAGAGTAGGAGTTATATGACATGTGATTGGTATTGGAATCTACCATAAGGTGACCAAACATGGATAAGGCCATAGCAAGAAAAAACGCTTGCCATTTTATCAAGCGTCCGACATCTCTCAAAAAGAAGTAAAGCATGAATAATAAAAGGACATACTCCCAGCCATGAAAAAAAATGTAAGCCATGTCTGTCTGGATGAAACTGCTGCCCATAACAAACTTTTCAAGGCTTAAGTCAAAACCGAAAGCAATGAATTGATCTATCATGTGATCTGAATCTATCAAAAATCCACCTAGCATGGCTCCTATAAACGACCACATGTACCAAACCTTAAATCTTCTTTTTACCCACCAGAATATCAGTAGAGAAGTGGTAAAGTGCATTATTTCGCTTAGATACAACGGCATACTCTGCTTCCTCAAATCTTTTTCACCTGTTATTATCTAGAATAGGAGAATATATGAACTCAATTTTAGTTGCATATGCAACCATGACAGGCAATACATCAACTGTAGCAGAAGCCATGCTGGAACATCTAGGTGCAGTATTGCCCAATGTTCAGGTCAAATTGGCGGATTTATCAGATCTTAATCCGGTAGATCTTCTTGAGTACGACATGATTATTTTAGGCAGCTCAACTTGGGATGATGGGGATGTAAATCAAGTAGCTAGGGAGTTTTTGGATAAGTTAGAAAGCTCAAAACAAGACCTTTCCAAGCAGAAATTTGCCATCTTTAGCCTGGGTGACAGTTTTTATCCAGACTTTTGCAAAGCAGGAGACATTATTAAAGAAAGTATCACAAAATTAGAGGCAAAAGTTGTAGGTGATCTGCATAAAATTGACGGTTTTCCAGATGATACTGCTTTTGAAAAAGCCAATGCTTGGCTAGACTCTGTACTAAAATAATAATGACCTCCACCCAACATGGCCTTGACTAATAAAGATAAAAAAATCATCAAACAGCAGATTAGGACCAAAAGTCTTTCCCAGCTGGCAACCCAGGTGGGTTGTACTCAAAAACAGATCGTAGACTACCTACAAAAGATCTGGGGTATCGAGAAGTACCAAAGAGTTGTAAGTCAAAAAATTGGTGCTTCAGATGTTCAAAAGGTTACTCACAATAACCACCTATCCATCTGGAAGATTTTGAAGGAGAACTATAAAATTTTATTTGCTCTTGTGGCTTGTGTCTGGCTACTCTACGGTCCATTTATTAATAACGCATTTTTATCCGATGATATACCTGGCATTGTTAATAACCCGGATATATTTAACTTTAGCTGGGTTATTGAAAGTCCGCTAATTATTATTAACAGGTTAAATTATTTTCTAATTTCCAATATATTTGGCATTCACCCTTGGGCTTTTAGAATAGGTAACATAGTTGCACACTCCGCTTCTGTGGTCGGCGTATTTGTTCTTACCTACAAGCTAATTAACAAATATGTAGCTGTAGTTGCGGGTTTTTTGTTTGCCACTCACCCCCTAATGATAGAGCCGGTCATCTGGATTTCTGGCAATGGATATGCCTGGTATAGCTCACTATTAATCTGGAGTTTTATTTTTTACCTATATTCAAAAAACAGTTGGAAGAAGTGGCTGGTTTCAACTTTGCTGTTTCTAGTAGCACTGCAGTTTTCGGAAAAAGCAGCAGTTTTTCCTGGTATTTTAGTGCTTTACCACCTTGTTGTAGATCGCAAGCGTAGCAAATGGTGGCAACTATCTCCCTACATAGCCTTAGCAATTATTTGGTTAGTGGTAAATTTGGGATTAATAGGAGACAGACTAAGTTATCTAGAAACAGAGTATAACCAAGAATACTCAAACCCTTCTCTATACTCAGGGCCTGTTACTCAAGTTCCCATAGCTATCATCAACTACACCAAATTAATCTTTTGGCCAGATAAATTAACTCTATATCATTCAGAGCTATCGTATACAAAAACAAGCTATGCATTTATGTCCATTTTCACTTTACTCTACTTCTTTACAGCCATCAGTTTTTGCTGGCAAGGTTTTAGAGGAAAACAAAAATCTGGCTTGATAGGACTGCTGCTGATTTGGCCATTTATTGCCCTAAGTCCTACGCTTTTACCGCTGTACATATCCTCTGTAGTGGCAGAGAGATATTTTTACTTTTCTGCCACAGGAGTATTCATTCTTCTAGCCTGGGGAGGTGTAGCATTAAGCCAAAAACAAAAATTAAAAGAAGTTGCCTGGATGTCTATCTCAATTATCCTTTGCTTACTGATGGTAAGAACTCTTGTTCGCAATAATGACTGGAAAGACCAAGATCATCTTTGGCTCTCGGCTCAAAGAACCTCTCCTACTAGCTCTCAAAATCAGAACAATTTGGGTGATTTGTACGGTAGAAGAGGAGACCTGCAACAAGCTGAATGGCACTTTAAAAAAGCCATCGAATTTAACCCTACCTACGCAGATGCCATGCACAACTTAGCCAATACTTATACACAGATGGGTCGGCTAGAGGATGCGATTCATTGGTACAATGAATCGCTGGTACACAAACCATCACTTCTACAATCCCAGGTGAATATAGAACTGATCGAGGAATACTTAGAGGATAACCCTCAAGATCAATAGTTTTCTGCAGATAAAAAACTTAATAATTGCCGATCATTAGACTTAGTATTTCGCAATAATTCTAGTCATAATACTTAGCAATTTTTAATCTATAAAACACTGCCAAGGTGTCATAGAACATGTGCCAGATAGTGTTCATTGTAGCGGCATTGGTAACAGATCCAAACTGATGCTTGAGCTTAATGGGTGCTTCGTAGATCTTTGTAAATCCTTTCCTGTGAGCCACAGATAAGATCTCGATATCAAAAGCGTAGTTTTTTACCAATAGCTTAGGTAGTATTTTCTTTAAAACTCGTCGTTTAAATATTTTTATGCCAGGTTGAGTATCTTTTATTTTAACTCCAAACAGCAAGCGTACTAATAAATAGTAACCCCAAGACAATATCTTTCTATCCAAAGGATACTTAACCACAGAAGCCAGGTGACGTTTTGAACCTACAATAATATCAGCGTTGTACCATTCCAGATGTTCAAGCAACATAGAAATGCCATTGGGATCAATCTCCATACCTGCATCCAAAAATGCAATGTAGTCACCCTTAGCTTTGGACATACCCAATCTTACAGAATAACCCTTGCCTTGATTAGTTTTGTTTAAATAAACTTTGAGTGTGGAACTGGTTAGTTGTTTGGCTTTTTTGTATGTGTCATCTGCCAAGCCATCCACAACTACGATGATTTCAAATGGATAACGTATCTGGAGTAAAACTTTTTTAATTCTTTCTAGGTCCTTAACTATAGTCCTAGCTTGTTTATAGGCAGGAATAATAACAGAGATGAGATGTTTGTTATTTTTTGGCATAGAAATATCTGTAGATAACATAGTATGAAGCTACCAAACCCAAAGTTGTACAAAATATTGAAATCTGGATCACATCCTGTACACTTGGGTGAAATAATATCAGTAGTATAAGTTGGAAAGAAGCAGTTAGCCCAGCCAACCAAGCTACAGCCTTTTTGCCCAAAGCCAATAAAAACTGCAGATTAAGGTTAAAAAGAGAAAAGACGACCATAAAGATAGCAAAAGAAAACAGATATTTACTGGCTTCAAAATATAATAATCCGTACAACATTTTAACTATCAATACTGGAAATAATTTATATCCTATTAAGCTCACTAAACTTACCAGACCAACCAAAGCTGTAGCTTGAAAAAAACTTTTCTTTTGTTTAACTAGATCTGTTTTTTGTTTCACAAATACTGGAAAACTAACAGTGAAAATACTAGCGGAAACAAAGAAGATAATCTTGCCAATGACAGAAATCGCAGCATAGATGCCAGAGATTTCTGGAGAAAAGAAAAACCTGACCAGCAAAATATCGGTGACATAAAGTGATGTTAAACCAAGTTGGGTGATAAAGCTTAATTTTGAAACTTTCCAAAAAGTTTTTAATTTTTTGGTAGTTTTTGTTGGTAGGTTTTTGAGACTGGGTCTAATTAATAGGTAACTGACTACTGCCACCAAAGAACTACTTATGACCAAACTAGCCACAGCTCCAAATATTTTAAACCCTAGCAGTAATAAACCAAAAGCGGTCAACGTCTTGATAAATGGAGACAGCACATTAAGCAGAGCAAAGCGTTTAAACTTTAGTTTAGCCTGCAACATAGCAATATATAAAGTGGGTACAAAGGCAAATAAAACTTGAAGGCTAAATATTAAATACAAATATGGTTGATTAAAATGTAGCAAAAGACTCACCAATGGATAGAGCAACCAGACGCCAATGAACGTCACAAGTGTTAGCTTAAGGCTTAGTTTTTGAAGTTGTTTAAAGTTTATTTTGTTGGCAGTCTGGATAATACTTAACGAAAAGGCAGAGATAACCACAGCCAGGATGTAATTAAGAGCGATTAATCCTTCCAGTAGCCCATATTGCTCTGGAGGTAAGTATCGACCTGTCACAAAATGAAACAGGTAATTGAAAAAGTGGCCAAAAATCGCCGTTGATAATATTAGTAAGCTGTTGGCAATGATCATTTCGATCTAGTATACAATAGACTTGTTGCGAAAATAAGAAATGAGTTAATTATGGATAGATTTTATAGCATTTTCGTTGTTTCTGATGACGATAGTAGCCATAGCTACTTGAGAAAGAAGAAAAAGCGAAAATACATAAAAGATGCCATAAGTAGCCATTGTCCTTATTTCGCAACAAGTCTAGTCAAAACATGAAGTCTGTCAGTGTAGTTATACCCAGTTTCAATAGCATTAGAACAATTGAGAATTGTTTGAAAAGTATTCGTGACCAAGATTACGATCAAAATATTGTCCAGATTTTAATTGCTGATGGAGGTTCGACAGACGGCACGGTATCTGTCATCAAAAAGTACAAAGGGATATTAATCAAAGAAAGTTCTGGCAACCCAGAAACAGCCAAGGCCACAGCCTTAAAGAAAGCCCGAGGTGAACTGGTACTGTTAATGGCTACCGACAACGTCTTACCAAATACAGACTGGCTTAAAACCATGGTTGGTTGTTTGATAAAAGAACCTAAGGCTGTAGCCGCTTACCCGTGGAAATATGCTCACAGAAAAACTGATTCCAGTCTAAATCGCTACTTTGCTTTAATGGGCGTCAATGACCCAGTAGCTTGGTGGTTAAATAAAGCAGATAGACAGGGATACAGATCTAACCACTGGCATTTGAGTGGAGATGTACTAGATAAGGGACAGTATTTTTTAGTCAAGTTTAATAAAGATAACACGCCTACTTTGGGAGATAACGGAGTATTAGTCTGGCGAGACAAACTTCTCAAAGCTCAAATAGATGAAAAGCACTTTTCTCATATCGATGTGTTTTATGATCTAGTTAACCAAGGTCTCGATTCTTTTGTGGTTGTGAAAAATGAGATCGTTCATGACACAGGCGAAAAGTTTGTAAAGTTTTTAATTAAGCGTTTCAAGTACATGAGAAATCTATACTTCAAGCAACAAACTATCAGACGCTATAAATGGGTAGAAACTTGGCAAGAAAAAGTGAGCATTGCTCTATACATCTTGTACGGTTTAACTCTGATAGGTCCTTTAATAACTGCTTTGAGAGGTTACAGATCTAAACCGGACATAGCCTGGTTCTGGCATCCAGTGGTTTGTTTATCAATGTTATTTGTCTATACCCTGTCAATGATTTTATGAATAAATGAGTTGGTGGTCATTTGATTAACCACAATCATCGGAGGCATTCGCTCCATAGAGAATACTATTTTAAGTTTAAGAGCTCATTCGACGAACTAAACTCCATACCAAGAATTTATTTAGAGTTTGATTTGTTTATTTCGTGCGCTCCTCAAATTGTATTAATCAAATGACAGTGATAAAAATATATTTATCTACAAGATTATTTATTCTAGATTCCTATCTCTCTGTCATCCTCGCGTTCCGACTTGTCGGAACTAGCACAGATCCAATCAGAATTATCATTATTAATCCTGGATCCCTCCCTACAAATCGGGAAGGATGACGTTAGGGATGTAGCTCGATTTTTTCCTCTTTTCTACTTGAGTAGGGGCCTTGTTTAATAGTCACAATCTTGGTGGGCTTGATAAATGTAAAACCATGACCTCCAGCCATCTGTAACATCATGTCTCCAGATTTTAGAATATCTTGGGCTATTATCTTATTTTTAAAATAGAACTCTGCTTTAACTTCCCCTTTTACGATATAGATAAACTCCTGATTCATATGAGTAGTTTTGGTTAGAGATCTGTGTTCGTGGGGAGTGACTTGTTGATCTTTTTCAAATTTGAGACAACCTAGTTGCAATGGGCTATCTTTACCAGTTACAAAACCATCTAGTTCTGCTTGTTGTTTAGCCTTAATAATTATGGCTAGTAGTTTTCCATCTTGGGTAATTTTGATCATTTATGAGTCTAGTATACTAGAGAAATGAAATTGTCGGTGATTATCTGCACCAAAAATCGTCCAGAGAGTTTTAAAAAGACTCAAGATTCATTAAATAAACAAACATTTAGGGACTGGGAGTTAGTGGTTGTGACAGAGTCGCCACTTTCCAAAGCCAGAGATCTGGGCTGGAGAAGAGCCAAAGGCGAGATCGTGTCATATATTGACGACGATGTGTTGCTAGATAAAAACTGGACCAAAAATCTGGTGGCCATCTTTGATAAATATAAAGATGTGGCAGGGGTTTCTGGGCCTACCATCATTCCAGAACAATTACTCAAAAACCGTCTTGTCTTTTGGTGGTATAAACAACAAAATATCTTTGCCAAACTCTGGATCTGGCTAATGCTGGACAACCATCCAGAAAGAGTAGGCAAAATCACCAAGATTGGCTGGTGGTCACCCGGTTCCAACTTCTCTTCATGCCTTAAAAACAAAGGTTTAATAGATGTTGATTTTCTGGAAGCATGCAACATGAGTTTGCGTAGAAATTTGATCAAGCAAGTTGGTGGATATGATCTCAAATTTAAAGGTACTAGTGAGTGGTGCGAACCAGATCTAGCCATGAGAGTTAAAAAGCTAGGCTTCAAACTAGTCTGGAGTCATAAAGTGAAATTAAAACATTTAGTGTCTCAAGATGGTGTGTACATAGAACGCAGAAGATTGCCAGAGAGAATACAAAACTACTTAAGATTTAGAAGAAAACATCTATGAACTTTCTTAAGTATCTATTCATGAATTTCTACTGGCAGATAGACCAGTTTGTAGAAACTGTATCCAAAAACCATGTTAAACCTGGCAAAAAGATTCTTGATATTGGTGCCGAGTCATGTAAATACAAGCCTTTGTTTACACATCTTAAATATTATAGTCAAGACATCAGACAAAATAACTCCAAAACAATAGACTATGTGGGGAATTTTTCCAAGATAAAATCTGCTAGTTTTGATTACATTTTGTGCACTCAAGTTCTAGAGCACCTCAAAGATCCTCACCAAGCATTTAAAGAGTTTAAAAGAATCCTTAAACCAAATGGGCAGTTATTTCTAACAACCAACTTTATTTATCAGATTCATATGGCACCTCATGACTACTTTCGCTTTACAGAACATGGTTTAAGGTTGTTGGGAAAAACTCACGGATTTAAAACACAACTACTACGTGCTCAAGGTGGGATTTTTGGAGTATTGGCCTACATTCTCACCACCCTGCCACTCCGACTAGGTCTAGATAGATGGCAATTAAGTTATTGGTTGTATCTTGTTTTGTTTTCACCCCTTATCATGATTATCAACCTATCTGCAATGGTTCTAGATAATCTTTTTAAAACGACTGGATTAACAATAAATTATGAAGCAATTTACAAAGCCCATTCACGATCTTAAACAAATATTTTCAAACAATTCCTCATTTCTGGTGAGCTTTCTGATAATTGCTGCTGTGTATATATTTATCAACTACCTCTTGCTGCTCAAAGACCCAATCGTATTTCCAGACGAGACTGCCTTTGCAACAGTTAGCTACAACTTGATCAATCCAACAGATTTTTCTAGTAATTGGTTTTCTACACACCTCGGTCAAGCTGTCATTTTTGAGATGTTTTTTCACGGACCGGTATATAATTTTTACCTAGCAGGCTTATTTAAAATCATTGGTTTTGGGATTTTAGAATTAAGACTTGGTTCAGTCATAATTGGAGGACTTTGTTTAGGCTCTGCCTACTGGTTGGCAAAAATGATGGGTAGTAAAAAGAGTGCCTGGATCCTAGTTTGCCTGCTAGCCTCAGACTATTTCTTCTTTAGATCTGCTAGATTTGGTCGTCCAGAAGTTTTGGTTATGTTCATGAGTTTTCTGGGTTTAATCACATACTTTAACTGGTTGAAAAGTAAAACTAGATCTAACCTAGCTATTTGTTACTTGACTGCAGTTTTAACTTTTATGAGCCATTACTTAATGGGTTCAATTCTGATGATCAGTATTTTCCTCGACAGACTACAAGAAAAAAAGAGAAAAATATTCTTAGACAAATTTAGCTGGGGTCTAGGCTTGTTTTCTCTGGGCATCTTCTCGGGCTGGTTGAAAATAGGTCAGATGATCGGACAAGACCTTAATAAAGCAGTAACTTTTGGAGAAACCAGATTAATGCCATCCTTTCGTTCATTGAAGGCAGTTCTGACAGGAGATGAATTAATTAAATCAATCATCTTAGTTTATTTAATCGGTTTAGTTTTAGCCACAGTTATTAAACAAAAAACTAGACAAGAGAAAACACTAGTCGTTTTTTCTTGGATTAGTATCGTCATCATGTTATTTGGTAGTCTAGACTGGTATCTAAACTTCATACCATTAATAGGTGGGTTTGGTTACTTCATTTTAGACCAACACTTTTTGAAAAATAAAAAAATCAATCATAGATACACGATGATAATGGTTGTGTCTGTGGTAATATTTTTCAACCTAGTTGAACAAATTAGAATTGCTTTAGCTTACAAAGACTTTAATTACCAAGCATATGCTCAAACAGTCTCAGATGCTTTACCGCCTAATGCTAAAGTTTGGGTCAAACAACTTATACCCGATCCCAACTTGTATTTAGCAAAACATAGATCGGATCTAAAACTTGTATTTGAAGCATATGAAGACTTTCCTCAACCAAAATCTCAAGAACAGTTGAGCAAAACAGAGTATGTGGTAGATTATTGGTCAAAAGAAACAGAAATGATACAAGGTGACCAAAGTAGCAAAAGATTAATATTTATAGAAAATGAAGAACGAGGAATTTCTACTCAAACAATCCCAGATACACTTTTCACTTCTCAGTTAGTAATACATAAATTATCGGACCTATGATCAATATTTCCATCATCATTGCCAACCATAGAGCAGATAAGTTGTTTTTTCAAACAATTAGATCTATCTTAAATAGCAAGCTTAAACGTTTCCAGATAATTGTGGTTAATAATGGCCTAGATAATGATCAGGTATTGAAGGTTAAAGATTGGATAAACAAACAAAATTCATCAGTTATTAAACTTCTTCAAATTAAAGAAGGAAACCCCAGCCAGGCTAGAAATTTGGGTGCCACGATCGCTCAAGGTAAGTACTTGTTATTTCTAGATAACGACACTCAAGTTAGTAAAATAGGCCTAGATAACCTCATTGAATATCTTGATTCACACCCAAAGGTAGGAGCAGGACAACTCAAACTGCTACGTACAAAAAGCCAAAGTTACGACTCTGCCGGAGAGCTTTTAACTAGCAATGGTTTTTTGGTAGAAAGAGCCAGAGATGCCATAGACAGGGAGCAGTTTAATAAAGATCTGCCAATTTTTTCTGGCAAGGGTGCCGCCATGATTGTGAGAAAGGATCTGTTTGAAAAAATTGGCGGATTTGATGAAACATACGTCTACTACTGGGAAGAGCCCGATCTTTTTTGGCGAGTGTGGAAATCTGGATATGAAGTTAGATTCTTATGGATGGGCCTGGTTTATCATGCCTACGGAACTTCTGCCAAACTTACCCCTGAAATACCAGTTCCAGGACAAGTTTATCTAGCCCACCGCAATCATCTACTCACGATCTTGAAGAATGCAGTTGGCTGGAAACTGTGGTGGATGTTGTTGTCTGTTTCCCTAGCTTGGGTGGGCTTAGAGTTAATGTTTTTAGTTAAAGGCTACTGGCAACAAATACTAGCCATAGAAAAAGCTCGCTGGTGGTTGCTACTTCATCCCAAACAAATACTGGTAAAAAGAGGCTGGGTGATGAAGAACCTGCCTAGCTCTGATGATTGGTTAAAGCAGGTGACAGTTAATCGTTCAATGAGCTGGTATCTAGGCAAAGCTTTGGCTTACCTGACCGGAAAGGGTTTTTAATGCAGTTTGATCCAGCCACCATGCTTTGGAGAAGAGTAGAACTGGGACTACTTAAGAAAAAATGGTCTAGATATTTTAATGGCAAGATTCTAGATCTAGGTTGTGGTGAAGGAGAAATTGCAAAGGATGTATTTGATAAACAAATTGACTGGGGTCTAGATAATGATCCAGAGATGATTAAAAAAGCCAAAAAAAGTAAGGTTTACAAAAAGGTATTACTGGCATCTGCAATAGATATTCCGCTAAAAGATAATACTGTGGATCTAGTTTTTTCAAACTCCGTTCTTGAACATATTCCAAATATTACTCAAGTGTTAAAAGAGGTTAAACGAGTACTAAAACCTAGTGGTGAGTTAATAATCACCATGCCCAGCCATCAGCTATCCAATTATTTAGGTTTGGGCGAGCTTTATGGAAAATTGTTTAACCATAAATACTGTCATTATCATTTATATAGTTTACCTAGCTGGAAAAAGCTCCTGCTTAAACACAATCTTAAGGTTATTGATAGCTATTATTACCTTGATAAAGAAACTATTGGGAAATGGCACAAACTGCTTTGGCTTAACAAACTTGGGATTAAGACCAAATCTGCACCTATAACTCCAAAGATTTTAAAAATGGGAGCAGGCATAACTATCCGGGCAAAAAAGATATGAGCTATCTGTCTACTTGCCTCTAAACTCCTTAAAGTGACTTAAAAACTTCCAGGTTGCAAACAGATTAAACTTGAAATCGTCTAAGCTTCTCATGCTTGTTAACTTTCGCCAGACAAATTTGGGAGTAATTACAGAAGAATAGAGCAAACGAGAAAGCTTGAGTATTTCATCTTCTGTTAGGGGAGACTTCATCACAGGTTTTCTCATGTCGTAGTCCTGGTATTTTTCTGTAAGCAACCATCCATTTTCTTTGCATTCTTTCCAGAGCGGTGTGCCAGGGTAGGGTATAAGAATAGTAGTCTGGAGAGTATCCACCCAGCCTTCTTCCACACATTCTTTGGCTAATTTGATAGTCCTTAAAGCATCCCGGTAATCTTCCCAGGGATAACCCAACATGACTGTTAAATGTGGCTCAAGTCCAGCCAGTTTCGCCATCTTGGCACCCTGCTTGATCTCCGCTACTTTTAATCCTTTATCTAGTTTGTCTAAAGTTTTCTGATTGGCAGATTCCATGCCATATAAAATAAATCTAAAGTTGGCTTTGGCCATAAGCTCATAATCTTGTCTTTTTAAAGCATTGAGCCTCATGTTGCAACTAAAAACAACTTTTTTGTTATATCCAGAATCTATCAGCAATTTACAGAACTTACGTAAATCTGGTCCCACCATAAACGTACCAGCATCATCAAAGATCTCTTTAATGCCATACTTGTCCACTAACTGCTTAACTTCTTCAAACAGTCTTTCTGGTTTTAAACTCCTATAACTGCCTTTGGGATTGAGCGTATGGTCCCAAACGCAGAAACTGCATCTATTCCACCAACAGTCCCTGCCAGAGTAGGTGTAGGTGCCCGGATGATATTTGTAGTTACCGTTAAAAGTGGCGTACAACTGCCATTTAGTCAGCTCACGATCTATAAGAGGTAACTCATTTAAGTCATGGTTTAAACTGGGTTGACCAGAGTTAAAGTAGATTGCTCCCTTTTTACCTTTGGTTTTGTTTGGCCGTTTGAACTTGATTTGTTTATCTTTTGCTCTCCACCAGACTCCTGTTTCTAAAGACTCGCCTTTGGAAATGTGGTTTAACAAATTCACAACCACAAAATCATAGTCGCCACCAGTAATTATGTAGTCCACCAAGCTATTATCCAAACTCTCTTGGGGTAAAAACGTCACGTGATCACCCACCAAAATAATCTTTAATTTGGGCATTTTTTTCTTGAGATTATTGATAATCTGCCAGTGCTTTTCTATGACGGGGGCTTTGGTTTCTAAAAGCAAATAGTCTGGCTTAAACTTTTTAAGTTCTCTTATCCATGCCTGTAGAGTCTGCTCCTGGGCAATGCCATCCATCCAACTCAGTTGGTATCCCCATTCTTGGGCTAGAGTAGCGGCGTATGCCGGCACCATAGGATAAACATATGTCTTGGCACTAAAGTACTGGAACTGTCTATTCTGAGACAACAACGGCACACCTTTGTCCGATTCAAGAGGAGGGTAGCCCACGGCTAGTTTAATTTTGTTCTTTGAGTTTTTTTTCATTTTTTTTCTATTTGCTTTACTGATAGAAAGCCCTGAATAAACTTGGCACCATACCAAACATGTGTGGCAAATATAGCCGGAATAGATATCAGCCCCTGAAAGATACTGCCAGATTTATAACCAACCCAAACAGCATTTATTAAAAGTAAGAAAACATA
>Ga0233437_1002089_pt1 | contig 32174 bp, 24 predicted proteins | sample SI_122_August201_FD_182714 | JGI IMG/M metagenome (GOLD analysis project Ga0233437, IMG submission 182714) | Seawater microbial communities from Saanich Inlet, British Columbia, Canada - SI_122_August2016_200_MG | ecosystem: Environmental > Aquatic > Marine > Inlet | place: Canada: British... | reverse complement strand
CCACCGGACAAGGTTGCGACTTTCTGATCGGCATCGGAAAAACCGGCACGACCGATCCAGCGACGGGTTCGATTGTAACGTTCTACATCCTCGATCGCCTCACCAGCCAAACTGCTCAAAAGAGTCGTTTCAATGCTTTTTTCAGGATCGAGCAGATCCTGTTGGGAAATGTAGGCGAGTCGTATGTCCTTTTTACAGGATACCTCACCTGCATCCGGGGATTCGAGACCGGCAAGAATACGCAGCAGAGTTGACTTGCCGGATCCGTTCGGACCGATGAGACCCAGACGCTCTTCTTTGTAAAAAGAGAGCGAAATACCGGTAAACAGCGGATATGCACCGTAGGTTTTACTGACTGACTGGCAATTCAGAATAAGAGACATGATGGTCGCTGGAATTTCTATTTTTGACTAACTGAAACTTCCATTGGATCAGTTATTCTGGAATCTAAAAATGTTGCCAGTCAATCCATTTAGATCTTTGCCAGGGCGTCCGTCACAATCTTTCGGTTTTCTTCCGTAGAGAGTGAACACATCGGCAGGCGAAAAATCTCCTGACACTTGCCGGCCACAGCCATGGCTGTTTTAATCGGAATCGGATTGGTTTCCACGAACATGGCTTTGAAAAAATCGACCAGCGGTGTTTCCAGGGCAGTCGCTGCCTGAATGTCACCCTGCAGCGCACAGTGAACCATCTCCACCATTTTTCCGGGAATAATATTGGATGCGACCGACACAACACCATCACCACCCTCTCCGACCAGTTTGAGCGCCATCGTATCATCACCCGACATCACGCTGAAACCCTCCCGTCTTCGTGAAATGACTGACTTCATCTGCTCCAGATCCCCGGATGCTTCTTTGACTGCGATAATGTTTTCACAGGCAGCGCACAGCTCCATTAGCGTATCCGTCTCTACATTCACCCCCGTTCTGCCTTTGATGTTGTATACCATCACGGGAATATCAACTGCATTGGCAACTTCGCTAAAATGAAGAAGCAGGCCTTTCTGAGTCGGTTTGTTGTAATAGGGATTGACCACCATGACCCCATCAACGCCAGCTCTTTTGGCATGGGTTGACAGTCGAACCGCCTCACGGGTTGAGTTGCTGCCTGTACCAGCCACAACCGGAACCCTTTTATTGACATGCTCGACCGTTATCTCAATCAGACGGTCATGCTCTTCATGAGACAATGTCGGACTTTCACCCGTTGTTCCGCAGGGTACGATGCCATCAATACCATTTTCAATCTGAAAATCAATCAGGTTTCGGTAAGTGGCTTCATCAATATTTCCCTGCACGTCGAAGGGAGTGACAATGGCCGTATAGACCCCTTTTATCTGAAAACTCATCTTAATCCTCCTCGGGAAGGAATGGTTGTATGTTAAGGACCTCTTGTGCGACAATTTACAGCACATTCGGCAGAGTTGTATAGCAAAGATTTCTGAATCCCATGCACCATCTAAATGATATTGAATGCTGACGTATTGGGTTTATTGTTATATGGATAGGTTAAGGCACTCAACTGCATAGTTAAAACAATTTAATCTGCTTAATTGTTACAATAATAACTTTTTGTTATAAAATCAACATGAATGTTAGTAAAATTGTAAAAAGCCTAATTTGGGAACAGCCATTTCTCCTGGAGGCGCTCAATCGGGGGATCATTCATTTCGGAAATCTGGCAGCCGAACTGAAACCGAAGGTCGAATCCGAGCTTGAAAAAACGGTCACAGAGTCTTCGATTGTCATGGCGCTGAGACGGTATGCTGAGGAGGTCAAGGGCAGGATCGAGATCATACCTTCGCTACAGTTGGATTGTGAAGTAACGATGAAAACCGGTATCTGCGATTTTAATATTATCAAAACAAACACGCTGCTGCAGCGATTGAAATCCTTTTATGAACTTGTCGATCTGGGGCGGGGAGATTTTTTGAACATCACCATTGGCAATCGGGAGATCAGCATCGCCATCAGTCAGAAATATGGCGACAAAATCGAAAACCTGCTGAAGAGTGAAACGATTTTACACAAACAGGAGGACCTGGTGGCGCTGACCATCGTCTTCAACAGTGACTTCTTCCATACACCGGGGATTACCTATCAGGTGCTCCAGTCACTGGCCTGGAAGAACGTCAACCTGCTGGAAATCATCTCCACTCTGACCGAGCTGACCATCGTCATTGAGAAAAAGGACTCCATCAAGAGCTACACGGTGCTGCACGAACTGATCGATAAATTTGAGCAAACCCGGCTGGAGGTGTAAAACAGACCCAGGAATGGATCAAGAACTTAACGTTGTCATACTGCCCAATGGCTCCATGCAACAAGAATGGAACCCGGCAAGTGGAAAAACAAACAAAAGCACCGGTCTACTGCAAGAAGAAATTCAGCAGCGTTTCCTGTCTAATGTGGAAACCTGGTTATTGTTTTTAGGATTTTGTGACAAGCGGATCACGCTTTCCCCCTCAATGAGTTTTTGGCGCAGCTTCGCCGGATCTTATACACTGGCGTTGAGCCGCACACCCGATCTTGAGTCGATCCGTCATCTGGTAGAAATTCCAATAACTGAAGAGCAGATATCCCTGGTATTGGACTCCGCTCCAACTATGACTGGCGTTGAGAACCTGCACAAGGAACTGCTTCAGGAGGTTTGGGCAGGCTTGAACAGAGCCTTCAGCCGGGAAATTGCCTCCTATGCAGGATCTGTCAAAGCGTTTATAAACGCCTTTAGTCCCGGCTTGCATTTGGTGGGGCGTATTTTTTTCCATCTGGTTGAGAATAAAAAGTCTGACGATCCATTTGCTTTTCTGGTCACCTATTCGACTCGACTGGACAGTGACGGAAATTCAAAGCACCTGCCCCTGAGATATGCCCTGGAGGAATATGAAGATGACAATGCCAAACTGCTGGACCTCCTTGTTACTGTTCAGGACGCTGCCAAACAGAGCCCTTTGGTCAAAGAACTGCTGGAGTCCGGGGAACTGTTTCATCCCATATCCTGGCCTGCTGCACAAGCCTTTGTTTTTCTGAAAGAGGTTCCCCTCTATGAAGACGCCGGCATCTTATGTCGTATCCCCGATTGGTGGAAAGGGAAACCGTCGCGGATTGCCTTAAACCTCAGCCTGGGGGATTCCGAACCGGCAGTGGTCGGGATGGAAAGTCTGCTGGATTTCAGACCGCAACTGCTGATTGGAGAGACCGAAATTTCAGAAAAGGAGGCCCGACAACTTCTGAACGAATCCCAGGGGTTGGCCTATATTAAAAACCGGTGGGTGGCTGTCGATCCGGAGAAGTTGCAACAAACACTCGAAGCTTTCGAAAGAGCCAAAGCGTACGTAGATCAGGATGGTGGTATCAGTCTACTGGAGGCCATGCGGTTTCAACTCAGTCCGCAAAAAAACCTGCGCCTCGAGCAAAACGAGATCCCGACGACTATTTCAAATGGTGCCTGGTTAACCTCAATTTTCGAAAAACTGCGACATCCGGAAAAAGTCCCCAAAGTAAAAACGGGCAGAACATTTAAAACAGACCTGCGCAAATACCAGCAAAACGGCCTGAACTGGCTGGTTTTTTTGGATAGATTGGGGTTTGGTTCCTGTCTGGCGGACGATATGGGATTGGGAAAAACGGTGCAGCTACTGGCATTCCTGGATACTCAGCGAGTCAGCAAAAAAAAGGTAACTACAAAATCCAGAAACGCATCTTTGTTGGTGATACCGGCCACGCTCATCTCCAACTGGGTTGCTGAAATTCAGCGCTTTACGCCGGAACTGGACGTTTTTGTTGCTCATCCCGAAGCCCACCCGGGAAAAAAAGTTCCGGCCCTGGGCAAAACGGCACTTGACCCACTGGACCTGGTTATCACAACCTACGGCCTGCTCCAAAAATATGAATGGATTCATGCCTATACCTGGCGGCACGTGATCCTGGACGAAGCACAAGCTATTAAAAACCCGGGTACAAAACAGACGCGGGCAGTGAAAGCACTGACGGCGAACAACCGTATTGTCATGACCGGCACGCCGATTGAGAACCGCTTGGCGGATCTATGGTCTCTGTTTGATTTCCTGAATCCGGGACTTTTAGGAAGCACAACCGAGTTCACGCGCTTTTCGAAAAAGTTGAAGGATGATCCTTCCGGGTATTCCAGACTCCGCAAGCTGATCAGCCCCTTTTTACTCAGACGGTTAAAAACCGATAAATCGATTATTTCGGATTTACCGGATAAGGTGGAGATGAAAACCTGGGCACCATTGAGTAAAAAACAGGTTCTGTTATACAAGCAGACCATTGACGACATACAAGAAACCATCGAAAATACAGCAGGAATTCAAAGAAGGGGGTTAATCCTGGCGGCACTGATAAAATTCAAACAGCTCTGCAACCATCCGGATCAGTTTCTGGGCATGGGCAACTACCTGGAAAAAGAGAGTGGTAAATTCGGGCGCTTGCGCGAAATTTGCGAGACAATTTACGAAAAACGTGAAAAGGTCCTGGTGTTCACACAATTTAAAGAGATGACCGAACCTTTAAGCAAATTTTTGGAGACCATCTTCGAGAGGGAGGGCTTGGTTCTGCACGGCAGTGTGCCGGTAGGCAAACGGAAACACATCATTGAGAAATTTCAAAGCAAGGCCTATATCCCCTTTATGGTCCTGTCACTGAAAGCTGGCGGCATCGGCCTGAATCTGACTGAAGCCAACCATGTGATTCATTTCGATCGTTGGTGGAATCCAGCAGTTGAGAATCAGGCCACTGATCGGACCTTTCGCATCGGGCAGAAGAAAAACGTGGTCGTGCACAAATTCCTGACCAAGGGAACCATCGAAGAAAAAATTGACCGCATGTTGGAAAAAAAGGCCCAATTATCAAATGAAGTGATCGCCGAAACCGGTGAAAACTGGATCACGGAGATGGACAACCAGCAACTGCTTGAACTTTTTACACTAAAGGTCGGCTCATAAATTACTTCACATTCTGTTCGCAAAATGTCTGGTGTTTTGGGGACTTTTGCAAATAGATTATGTGAAGCTATTTATGAACGATCCCTAAAGCTCTAATGTCAAATTCCCCCAAATCTTTAAAACCGTAACCAGACCACAAATAATCATGTCCTATTGGAATTATGCCCCCTATGTCTCGGTCGCACAACGCAAAGCAAAAGCCGAGAAAAAAATCAAACAGCTGAAGAAGAAAAATCCAGATATCAGTCCCATCGTAATCCACGGGAGAACACTGGCCACATCCTGGTGGGGTAAATCCTGGAACCGGAATCTTGAACGATACGCCGACTACCGCAACCGTATTGAACGCGGTCGCAATTATGTTCGACACGGTTCCGTACTCGACCTGCAGATCAGACCGGGTAAAATTGAAGCCCTGGTGCAGGGCGCCAGATCAAATCCATACCAGGTCGAGATTCAAATAGAAGCGATCAATAAAAAAAAATGGGCCAAAATAAAGAGTGCGTGTGAAGGCAAACTGGACTCCCTGCAAGAGCTGTTGACCGGAAAGTTCCCCACAGAATTGCAGGAAATTTTTATGGCCCAGGGAAAAGGACTCTTTCCAACTCCGGAGGAAATCCTCTTGAGCTGCAATTGCCCGGACTGGGCCTATATGTGCAAGCATGTTGCGGCAACTCTGTACGGAGTTGGAAAAAGATTGGACGAATCCCCACATCTGTTCTTCGAACTACGACAAGCCAGCATCGATGATCTGATCACCCAGGCCCTCGAAGAAGAAGCCACACAGATGCTGGACAACGCCAGGCAAAAGAGTTCACGAGTGATCGACGATAACGATCTTGGGGAATTGTTTGGGATTGTCATGGAAGATGAGCCTGTTTTTAAAAAGAAAACAAAAACCGCTGCGCAAAAATCAAGTAAAACCCACCTCAGACTTTTACCAACCGATGACAAGAAGATCCGAACACTGTCAAAACGAAGATCCGCACCGCCGAAGATCAGTCCAACGCGGAATACCCCAAAAGAAACAGCTCCGGAAATTGAATTGACAGAATTGGAGGCCGCAAATCTTGTCTTGAAAAACGCTCTCCAGGAACTGGAAAAAGCGGAAATCGCATTAAACGCCATCCAAACAGGCGTTGCAAACGTCCCCCAAAAACCCATCGCTCTGGTGGCTGAGATTATTATGAACAGCAAAACAGGGATTGGGGTTAAAGAACTGGCCCAAGAAACCGGCCTTGAAAAAAGAAAACTCTACAGTATGATCCAGAGTTTAAAAAGCCAGGGTAAGATCAGGAACAGAGCCTATGGGATTTACGAAGGAAAGAGATAAACTGTCATCTCAGCGAACCTAAATTTGCAGTTGTCCGGAAGCAACTTTGTGCAGAATCCCTGAAATTAAAGTTTGATAACCGATCCCTTCCTGGGCAGCTATCAGCTTGAGACCCTCTAAATCGGTTTCACTGATACGAATATTCGTCCTTTCTGTTTTCTTCAAAGTATTCCTGGTAGCAGTTTTAAATTTTACATTGATCCGTTCAGATTCCTTTTCACTTACTTTTATATATTGATCCGCTTCAGCCATTATTTGGGCCTCTTCCTCATCGAGAGGCTCAAACATCTTTGGGTGATTGTAATTTCGTTTTTTTATCATTTTCTTTTCCTATTCGGATATGCTGTTTTCAAAAAGATAATTCCATCATCTTGTTCAATAAAGGGAATATCCCAAGGATAGCCCTCAAAAATCAGAGCAGCAATCATTTCAAAAGAAAGACCTCTTTGTTGAGGGAAACAAAGCTAAAATTCCTTTCAATCGATATAAAACAAAATATCAGTCAATTCCTCTGTCAGCAGGGCAATTTCCGGCAGATTTGAAGCTTTGATCTCTTTTTTCAGTTTCCAGATAATTTTTCCCATTTCTGCAACATCGTCCGCAGGAGCCACTTCCAACTTACTTTCCGCTTTTTCGATCATGGTACGGGCAATATAAATTTTATGGTCCTCATGCTGGTGTTCATCCTCTTTCTCTTCAACTGGCAGAGTGTTACTTGAAACATCATCGCTGCTGTCATCGCTAACCCCAAACAGTTCGGAAAGTTTGTGCACTGAATCGGAAATATCCTCATGGTCAAAGGAGTCAGCGATCGTAATACGCTTATTTTTGCCGGTTTTTTTCTCCGTTGCGATCACGGTCAGGATGCCATCCAGATTAAGATTCATCGTCAGAATAATCTCTTCGCTGTTTTCTTTCTGAGAAAGATCCTGGATCTTAAACAACCCGATCAATTTATTCTCGCTGGCTACCGTACTGTCTCCCTGAAAAACGGTAACCTCGATCTCCTGCTGTTCGGGGTGCACCTTATAGAACACATCACTTTTACTCACCGGAAGCGGGGAGTTGCGTTTAATCAAAGGGATAAACAGATCATCATCTATTATGAAACCGAAGGTATCTCGCACAGCAGTTCTGGTTCCAAAGGTATAGGGTGTAACATCCACCAGAATCGAATCCAGTATATCATCTTCAATAATCCCTCCTTGCACCGCCGCGCCGATGCAGACACTCTGGTCCGGATCAATACTTCCGGATGGTGCGATATCAAAAATTGTCTCAAATTCCTCTGAAATCATCGGGATTTTTGACGAGCCTCCAACCAACAGAATCTGATTGATGTCCTTTGCCTGCAATTTAGCATCGCTCAACGTGACATGAACCATGTTCATCGTTTCATCTATCTTGGATCGAATAAGGTCCTCAAATTCCGTTCTACTGATTTCCAATTCAATCATTAAAGGCGGTTTATCCCTCTCGTGAACGATATTTTCAATAACAGTGTAAAAGGGCTGGTCCGAGAGAGCAATTTTGCATCTTTCTGCGATAACCTGCATTTGTTGTATGGCATACAGATTGTCCTTCAAGTTTCGCTCGTACTTCTCATCCACCCTGTCGATCATCAACTCGGCCAGATCACTGTCAAAATCATCTCCACCCAGGTTGTTATCGCCATGACTAGCCAAAACTTCAACAACACCTTCTGAGATATTGACGACCGATACGTCAAATGTTCCACCACCCAGATCGTAAACAACAGCCGTGATCTCATTCTTATTCTTGAAGTTGTAGGACAAGGCAGCAGCTGTTGGCTCATTTATGATCCGCTTGACATTGAAGCCGGCAATTTTCCCGGCAACGGTCGTTGCTTTACGCTGATCATCTGAAAAATAGGCTGGTACCGTAATGACAGCATCTTCAAATTTTCGGCCAAACTGTTTTTCCGCAGACACCTTGATATGTTTCAGGATCAAGGCCGAGATTTCCTCTGGCAGGTATTCCTTACTGTTCAATACAGTTTTCGTATCGCTTCCCATCATACGTTTGATAGATTTAACACTACTCTCGGGAGCAAGAAAATACTGGTTTTTCGCCATTTGCCCAATCAAAAGCTCTTTCCCATCCATAAAGGACACAACGCTTGGAAGCAGCTTCTTTCCATCAAACTCGACAAAGTTTATCTTTCCATCTATCACCGTGCCCGCTAATGAGTTGGTGGTTCCCAAATCAATTCCCAGCATCATCACTCTTCTCCTTTTTCCGATTTTTTATTTACTTTTACCTTTGCATAACGAATAACAATATCATTAAACATATACCCCTTCAGGACTGTTTCAACTACTTGATTGTCGTCTTTTGAACTGTCGTTCACAGATTCGACTGCTGTCATAAATGCAGGGTCGAACAGTTCGGAATCGGACTTTACCTGGAACACATCCTGTTTTTCCAGCAGGGCATCAATTTTTTTGAGGATGCTGCCAATATTTGTGGTCAGATACTCCTGAGATTCTCTTTTCCTCTTTTTCCAAAACGAAAACAGATTTTTCCCGCCGTTGACTACAGTCGGCAAAGCGTTGTGAAAGGACTCCACAAAATCTCTCAATTCGAGAATCGAATAAACCAGTGGTTTAAATCCCAGAAGTTCGTTCTGCCGTATAATCTCTGTTATTTTCCCGACCAGTTGTTCCTTGGAGCGTTTTTCACTTTCCAGAAAATCTCTTAATGCATCCGCCCGTTTACTCTCTATACGGTTTAGCTGTTTCATCTCCGTTTTTAACGAACCCAGCTCCATAAAAACCGACTTGAGATCAACCCCCGTCGAAGCTGTCACTGAGACCAGATCGGCAAATGTAATCTCATCCAAAGAGGTCTGTTCTTCCTCGATTAGTTGTCTAATCTTTTGCTCTATTTGTTCTCTTGATATATCTGACATAAGCGATCCCATTTCTCCCTTGTAATCTGTTTATCCGTCTTTATAAAAAGACGTTCATATTCTTCAAGTTCAAACTCCAGATCATTTCCGAATAAAAAATACTCGATCCTTTTTTGACCTGTTTCGATCAATTCGTAAGCTTTTCGAATCGTTTTGTACTCTTCGGGAGATTTCTCCGGCGAATATGTTTTTATGCTCCGCAGATAAGCGGCTCTGATTTCAGCATCATCATCACAAAAATCTGTACCCAATACTCGATATGCGATCATTTCTCCTCCTGTGTGTCCAACAGATCAAAAATGCTCATTTGATCTCCATGTTCCACTGGATTTTCAACTGGTCTGTCCGGGATTGGCATTGATCTGTCCTTTTTCCCACGGGGATTTACTGTCTCATTCCCCAAACCTTTGAGGTCATCTGGGAAATTATAGAACTTTTCCACCATATCCAACGGCGTAAGATCATCCCTGTTCTTCACTTCTAGAAACCATTTTCTAAAGCGACTAAAAGGAACGGCTTGCTCATCATCCAGCAAATGCTTTATTTCATTGGCTAAATCGACGGGTTCTTTCAATTCAAAGATCTCTAACAGATCCTCGAACAGATAGTGATGGTCAAATAAAAAATCGAGTACTTTAAGTCCCAGTTTCGACTGAAACCATTCGATTGTGCCCTCATCCAGCAGCCATTTCCTCACCAACTTTGCATTGATCCTATCCCGGGAGATTTCCAGGAAAAAGTTGATCACGGGATGTTGCGGTACTGCGAATTTCCCATAACATATCAGCCAAATAAACAGTGCATGCCAGCCTTTTTCCAGACAAAGATGCAGCCAGCTTGAAATTTCACTGAATGAAGCCGATGGACTTTTTTTCTCCTTTTCAAAAAAAGCCAGCAGCGTTTTATAAAAGATAAATCCATCGCCATTCTGCTGGAATTCATGATTGAGGTGATCAGATAAAAGCGTGGAAAATTCCTTTGCATCAAGCAAATGAATCAGATGATCCATCACTTCAGGCAGATAACGGTTACAAAAATCACTACCCAAGGGGGTACCATCAAAGATCGTTAGATATCGAAACAGTTGCTGGGGGCTATCCATGAATCGTTCAGATAAAGCGACAATTGCAGGGTAGTGCCTGTCAATGGTAGATGGATCGTGCTCCGTTATTTTGAAAAATGCCTTGGTTTGCAACAGGTCATGGTTAACAACAGCTTTCCGGTTCGCCGGATTAACAAACTGTTTTGCTTTTTCAAGGTCCTTCTCGATCAGATGAACAGTTGCCTTTTTTCGGTTCTCAATTAATTTTTCGTAACACATTAAAATAGTTAACGGAAACTCACGATTCAGTGGCATCAAGGGGTAGGCCTTCTCATAAAAACCCAGCGCCTTGCTATAGGTTTTATTCCGATATGCAATATCACCAGCTAACTTATAACCCTCCGGGTTCTCGGGGAAATTTTCCAGCAACTTTTTAACGACCCCATTAATCGTTGATGTTTTTTCGTTTTGAGAAATGTACTTATTTATCAAAAAAACAGAGATCTCTGGATTGTGCTGGGATAGTTTCAGACTCTCTTCCAGAAGTGTTGATATTTGGTAAATGTCATAATCTTCCTCGTCGTCTTCGTCTAAAAAACGCCTGGTCAGGAACGAAAAGGGGGTTTTCGGCAAAGGATGGTAGTCGTCCATGCTTTTTGCCAGTTTGAACAGCAGCTCCCCCTTTAAAATTTCAGGTTTGAACAAGGTACATGTAGTCAGGGCAGATGACTTGCTGATTTGATCAACAATCTCTCTTCGTTCGTAGGGCGGCAAGGATTCCAGAGTCAACAATTTCAGATACAGATGTTCCTGATTCAGAAAAAAGAGTGCGATCTCAGGCAGGTTTCCGGGCTTTTTCCGATTTTGAAGACCCTTGGAATAGAGATAATGTTTGATCATTCGGCTAAAAAACAAAATGAATAGATGATTACTTTCTTCGGTCTTCAGCAGTGTTTTTGATATATTCAGTAACTTGAACATTTTATCAAAGTTCCCCTGTTTAAGAAGATTTTGCGCCCTGTTAAAAACACAGGTTTTTAAAAATTCCTCACCACAAATAGTCCTGAATATGTCAATGTCTGTTTTTGATAAAAGTGCAATTCCGTCTACCTTTCCCCGCAAGTGAGTTTGACATTCAAAAAGTTTCCCAATTAAAAATTTTGGAAATGACGATTCTCTGCTTTTTTTACTTAAGACTTCAAGCATTGTATCATCGTTCTCATAAAATGCTTCGATGGCCTTGCGTAACAAAAGCCAATGTTTGAAGGGTGACTTTGAACTGACACCTGAAAGCATTTTCTTGGTTGCAGCCGGCTCAAAACCATTTTTAAAAGCTTCCCTTATATAAAACAAGTCTTTGAATGTCTTGTGTTTCTTAATAAATTCTTTTTCATTTTCGGTGGAAAAAAACAGGTAGTCTGCGATCCGGCTTTCGAACGATTCCGGTATGTCCTCCTTCTCTGTATAATGTGCAACAAGTTGCACATCAGTTAGTAATCTTATTTTGTTATTATTTTCGACCTCCGAGAACAAATCCGCATCAAACCGCTTCCTGGCTTCAGCGATTAGAGCTGCAATTTCATTGGCATGCCCTTTTTCTTCCATGCACCGGATTTTTTCATCCATAACTGATTTAAACAGATCTCTGTTCTCTGCAGAGTTCCGTTTTTCAAGCAACACCTTTACCAGTGCAAACGCCTGGTCCACTTTGCCCAGGGTCAAATGACGAGTTATCTCATCAATCAGTGGTTTTTCCCCAAGCTTATGCGGGTTGAGATGTTTCCCACTCTTTTTATGCTTCTTTTTCCTGGCCATTATATAAGTTCTTAAATAATATGAGAGATTTCAGTCTGGTATTCAGCTCGTGATTCTCATAGAAACAAGCCTTTTCAACAAAGCCCAATGCGTTGTCATCTTCTCCCTGTGTTAAACAACGAATCGCTTTTTGGCGGTTACTCGTACTTTCTGCTTCACACAACAGTGAATAATGAAAATCGAAGCCGCATCGATAACATCCACGCTCCCCTTTAAAGTCGGCCTTGCAATTCGGACATTTTTCCATAGTTTTTTGATAATTCACTGAGATTGGGCAAATTTGGGAATGGACAACAGCAGATCCGTCATAACGCATCAAACTCGATAATTCTATTTGCTCAAATAATTACACATCACGGGATCGTTTCGCCCTGATCAAGGGATCAAATTTGAACCGTTTAAGCAGATGCAAACAGAAATGTATGGCATACTTCGAGGTACTGCGGTTGTACTTCTCAGCCGCAGCACAATTGGTAGGGATCAAAAATAAGAGAGTCACGCGTCCCGGGCTTCTGCCCGGGCTTCATTGACGATGGTGACGATTTTTTCGATGGCCTCGTCCAGGCTCCACATCTCTTTCAGCTTGCCGTCACGGGTTTTAAATTCAACCTGGTTGTCCGCTAAATTCTTGGGGGAGACAATCAGGCGGAAGGGCACACCGATCAGATCAGCATCATTGAAAGCGGATCCCGCTTTTTCATTGCGATCATCATAAAGCACATCCACTCCGGCCTCTTTTAAACCTGCATACAATTTTTCAGCCGCTTCACCTACACCCTCTTTGTTGATATTAAGACCGCAGAGGTGGACTTCAAAGGGAGCGATACTGAACGGCCAGACCGGGCCATATTTATCGTGATTCTGCTCGATGGCAGCAGCCATGCTGCGTTCCACGCCAATCCCGTAGCACCCCATGGTCATGGGCTGTGATTTCCCATTCCGGTCCAGAAAGCTGCAATTCATGATATCACTGTACTTGGTTCCCAGTTGAAAGATATTTCCAACCTCTATACCCCGTTTCATTATCAGCGGAATACCATCCAGGGGATCCGGGTCACCTTCCCGGGCGTTGGCAATATCGGTCACGTCGACTTTTCCTGCCAGTTCCCCCATGTCCCTGTCAAAATTGAAATTTTTAAAGTGAAAATCCTTCTCATTCGCCCCCACAACCAGGTTCGATGATTTCCGAGCTGAGTGGTCAAAAACGACACGCACCCTGTCCAGATCAACATTCATTGGAGACGCATAACCGGGGACTGCGCCGATCGCCTCGATCTGGGAGTCTTCAGCAAAGTTGAGCTCCGATACTTGGAGATGGTTGGCCAGCTTGGTCTCATTCACTTCGAAATCGCCCCGAATAACAACGAAATATAGTTTCCCTTCGCTATCGGTGTAAAAAACCGCCTTTCCCGTCTGAGACGTCTCGATTCCCAGGAATGTGGCCAGCCCGTCGATGGTTTTCATCTCAGGCGTACTGACCTTATCGAGGGGTAGGGGCTCCTCCTGGATAAATTCAACCGCACTGGTCGCCACTTCCCGATTGGCCCGATAGCTACCATATTCAGTCACAAAGATCGTATCTTCACCGGCTTCACCCACTGCCATGAATTCATGGGCAATCTTGCCACCCATCATACCGGTATCGGACTGGATCGAAACCACTTCCTTCATCCCCAGTCGCCTGAAGATGCGGGAATAGGCGCCATGAACACGTTCATAGTAAGCATCCAGATCCTCTGCATTGACGTGGAATGAGTATCCATCTTTCATTCTAAACTCGCGCACGCGCAACAGTCCCGCCCTGGGTCTGGCTTCGTCGCGGTACTTGGTCTGGATCTGGTAGACCATAAAGGGTAGCTGTTTATATGAGTTAACCTCACCTCTCACCATGTGGACGACAGCTTCTTCATGGGTCATCGCCAGCACCATTTGCTTCTCGTTGCGATCCTGAAAACGCAGCAATTCTGACCCCACAGTCTCATAGCGCCCGCTCTCTTCCCACAGCTCAGCTGGCAAAGCAACCGGCATCAGAACCTCCTGCCCGTCTACCCGGTCCATCTCTTCACGGATAATTTGTTCGATTTTTTTCGTGATTCTTATGCCCAGGGGCAGCAGGGAATAAATTCCCGTAGATACCGGCCGAGCGTATCCGCCGCGCAACAAGTATATATGGCTGATCGTCATTGCATCCCGCGGTGTCTCGCGAATACTGCGACCCAGTAACTGTGATAATCTCATAAGTTTTTATCCTGTGAATTTGGCAACCTCACAGACCCCTTGTCTGTGTCTATTGTAAGAGTAAAAAAATTCCTGCTTTTTTTCAATCGGTAAATCTTCCCGAAACTGTTTCAGAATAATACCTGTGATCATGACCTGGATTTTCCCGGTACCTTCAGAGAAATCCGCTGAATTAAAATACTGAGGGTGATAAAAATAAGCCCCACCAGTGTCGCCGACCGTATTTCCTCCCCAACCAAAAAATGGATAAAAACCAGTGAGAGAAACGGCGAGATGAATATCAGGTTCCCGACCTTGGCCGTATTAACAGAGTATTTCAATGCATAAAGCCAGAAAACAAAGGTAATTCCCATTTCAAATAGTCCCACATAGGCAGCTCCCAGTATGCCAACAGGGTGGTTGGGGATCGGATCGGAGAAGATGAAGCAGGCCAGAAGAATCAGGGGGAATCCAGCACAGAAATTTAAAAACAACCCAATCACAGGATCCAGCCGGCTTTTTTTATTGTAGATCCAGTATAACGCCCAAAAAACCGTTCTTCCCAATGCCAATGCGACTCCTGTAAGACTGGTGAAGCGCAGACTGGTAATCTCACCATGGGTGGCAATCACGACGACACCAAAATATCCAATCAACCCTGCGAGAATATCATTGAGCCCCATTTTCTGCTTTAGAATGGGAATTGACAGAAACATCAATGTCAGGGCCCAGGTATAGTTGATCGGCTGTGCTTCCTGCGCCGGCAGCAGGTCGTAGGCCTTGAACAACACCAGGTAGTAGAGAAAGGGATTCAGAATGCCCAATAGTAAAGCTGGGATGATATCCTTTTTTTCGGACGCACAGAGCAAGGCGATCTTTTTCTGGACAATAATAAACCCGCCGAGAATCAGAATGGAAAAAAATACGGCATACAACAGCAATTGAATTGGATCCAGGTAGCGTAATGTCATTTTGAAGGCTGTCGCCACCGTGGACCACATCAAGACGGACAAACACGCAAAAAGATAGGCTTTTTTCTGATTTTCCAAAATTAATAAATTGTAAAACTTGTGTAAAAGCTGTGTTAGGTCAAATATTGCTTGATCAGGGAAGACAAATATCCCATTCGAAGCCGACATTCCCCTTGCAATTTGCAAAAGACTTAAGCTAGATTTAAGATGAGGTTTCCGTGCTTTTAAAAGACATTGGCTCATTTAAGGGCCAGATTAACAGAGGGACCTTGTGACACGCTCTCATTAAAAAAGAGACCGTGACAGCACCATCATTGGTGATCAGTTTGATGAGGCGTTATCTGACGATCTTTGTCAAGCCTGGAAGAGAGGTCCTGCAGTTTGATTATTTGCTTCGCTGTCTGTTATTTCAGTTTTTTAACCCATTGTTACCAGATCAGGAGCCACTGAAAAAGAAGACACCCCCTGTGGCAGGGTAATTGGGAATCTGTTTCGCCTAAGGTTATGAATTAAAGCGGAAAAGAGCATGATGGATTTCATTAAATCATATCAAGCTGGACTGGACATCGGTTCAACAACAGCCAAATTGGCCGTTGTCAATCAACGGGGAGATATCGTCTTCTCTGCGTATCAGAGACACCATACCAAAATCTACGAGACCATCGATACTATTCTGGATAATGCCCTCAGTCAGCTGGGTGACTCTCCCATTAGACTGCAAATCACCGGATCGGCAGGCATGGGAATTTCAGAAAAGACCGGAATTCCATTCATCCAGGAGATCATCGCGACCGATGTTTTTGTAAAAAACCACCATCCCGAAGTCAAAACACTGATCGATATCGGCGGAGAGGACTCAAAAATGATCTTCTTCAACGAAAAAAGTCTGCCCGATATTCGCATGAATGGGAACTGCGCTGGCGGTACCGGCGCCTTTATCGATCAAATTGCCACGCTACTCAATATTGAGACCCAGGATCTGAATACATTGGCAGCAGACCACCAGAACGTCTATCCGATCGCTTCCCGATGTGGTGTTTTTGCCAAAACTGATGTTCAAAACCTCTTGTCCCGAAAAATCCCCAAAGCGGATGTGGCCGCTTCCGTTTTTCACGCAGTTGCCATTCAGTGCATGAATACCCTGGCCAGGGGGTTTGGAATTCAATCGAAAATTATGCTTTGCGGGGGTCCGTTTACCTTCCTTTCAGAATTGGGCCGGATTTTCCTGAAAGCGGTCAAAATGAACGAGGCGGATCTGGCAATTCCCGCGAGACCGGAACTGCTGCCCGCATTGGGGGCCGCTTTAGACACTCCGTTGCAGCCGTTCAAGAGTAGCCTGAAAAAACTCAGGTCGATCCTGGACGCAGCCAAATCGCAGCCCTCAAAAGCCAAAGACCGTCTGGAGCCCCTGTTTAAAAATCAAAGTGAGTTTGAGACCTGGAAAGCCGCCCATGCGGATATCAACATCACAAAACTTCCACTGGCGGAATATGACCGGGAAATCTGTTTTATTGGCATTGATTCCGGTTCCACCACAACCAAGATCACGGTCACAGGCCTAGACGATGAACTGCTTTTCTCCTGGTATCTGAACAACAGGGGAAACCCGGTGGATACCGCCATTCAAGGACTTGAAGATTTCAAAACGGAAGTCCTCAAACACAATCCGCAACTCAGGGTCGGGAAAACGACGGTCACGGGTTATGGAGAGGACTTGATCCAGGCAGCCTTCGGAATCGACAAGGGGGTGGTTGAAACCATCGCCCATTATACCGCCGCCTCGCATATCAGCCCCGAAGTCTCCTTCGTACTGGATATCGGCGGACAGGATATGAAGGCTATCTTCATTGAAGACGGGGTCATTAACCGGATCGAGCTGAACGAAGCCTGCTCCTCCGGCTGCGGATCCTTCATCGAAACATTTGGGACTTCATTGAATTTCCAGGTTTCTGATTTTGCAAAAATAGCCTGTCAGGCGGAAGCGCCCTGTGATCTGGGAACCCGCTGTACCGTTTTTATGAACTCCAAGGTCAAGCAGTCCCTGCGGGAGAATGCATCAGCCAGCGAGATCAGCGCCGGTCTGGCTTATTCGGTGATTAAAAACTGTCTTTTCAAAGTTCTGAAACTGAACAACATGTCCGAACTGGGCGATCATATCGTCCTGCAGGGCGGAACCTTTAAAAACCTGTCCATTGTCAGGGCCTTGGAGAAACTCTCGGGGAAAACGGTTACGTACTCCGATATTCCTGAGCTGATGGGCGCCTATGGTGCCGCATTGATCGCCAGACAGGATTACGAGCGGGACCACAGCGATTCCACCTTTGTCGGCCTTTCCAACCTGGATCTTGTCAACGATTACACAACCAAACAGGTACACTGCAAGGGGTGTGAAAATAATTGTGTGATCACGCGGTTCAGGTTTGGTCCTCAGCGGACATTTTTTTCAGGCAATAAATGCGAGAAATTTTTCAGTAGCCGGGGGCAAAAAACAGAGCCGGGGGTCAATCTGCTCCAAACCAAACTGGAACTGCTTTTTAACCGCAGTGAATCGCGATTGGAGAATCCGCGTCTCACCGTCGGCATCCCCAGGGTTTTGAATATGTTCGAGAATTTCCCTTTCTGGCATACCCTGCTCACAGCCTGTGGGATCGATGTCGTCTTGTCGTCACCGTCCACAATGAAACTGGCGGAGAAAGGATTGGGTACGGTGATGTCGGACAGCATCTGCTTTCCAGCGAAGCTCGTGCACGGACACATCATGGAACTGATGGAGCAGAACGTAGACCGGATTTTCTACCCCATGGTTTTTTATGAAAAAAGAGAGTTCAGCGATGAGAACAACTCATTCAACTGCCCTATTGTCAGCAGCTATCCGGAAGTGGTCGCAAGCGCCATCAACCCTGCGCAGAGATATCAGATTCCATTGGACAAGCCGGTCATCACATTCAACGATAAGTCACTGCTGACAAAGACCTGTCACAACTATTTGAAACAGTTCGGCCTTTCAAAAACCACCGTCAAAAAAGCACTGGAAATGGCTCTGGAGGCCCAGCAAGCTTTTAAAACAGCCTTGAAAGAAAAAGCCGCGAAGATGATCCGGGACGCAGAAGAGAGCCATAAATTGCTGATCGTTCTGGCTGGAAGGCCCTATCACATCGATCCGTTGATCAACCATAAAACACCCGAAATTCTGACCAGCCTGGGCGCTGACGTTGTCACCGAAGATGCTCTGCCGTTGACGGGGGATGATCCATTCGATCCGGTCCATGTCATCACCCAGTGGTCCTACCCCAACCGGATATACAAAGCCGCCCAATGGACCATTACCCAGCCGGACAACATCCAGTTTATTCAGTTTAACTCTTTTGGCTGTGGTCCCGATGCCCTGGTAACGGATGAGACGAAAGAGATCCTGAAATCCGGTCGGAAAAATTATACCCTGATCAAGATCGATGAAATCTCCAGTACCGGTTCCGTCAGGCTGCGTCTGAGATCGATGGTGGAATCACTGAAACTGAAAAAGCCGTCAAAAAGACTTAGTCCAATCGAAAGAAAAACAACACCCATATTTGGCAAAAATGATAGAAACAGAACCATCCTTGCGCCCTTTTTTGCTGACAAATACTCCCCCTTGATACCAGCCATATTCAAACAAGCGGGTTATAACCTCGTCGTTCTTCCTGAACCGGATCGGGCTTCTGTCGAGCTGGGATTGCAATTTGCCAACAATGATATCTGTTATCCTGCCACCATCATTGTCGGCGATATCATCAAAGCCCTGCAGTCAGGACACTATAACCATGACGAGATCGCAATTGGGCTCACACAGACGGGCGGACAGTGCCGAGCTTCGAATTACCTGGCACTTATTAAAAAGGCCCTGCTGGCAGCAGGTTTCGAAGACATTCCGGTCATTTCCGTCACAACGACCTCTTCCCAGAATCTCAACGATCAACCCGGATTTGAAATTGACTGGCTGAAAATTATGAAGATCTTGCTTCTAAGTCTCATAATGGCCGACAACCTGGCAAAAATGTACTATGCGACTGCGCCTCGGGAAAAAAATCGAGGGGAGAGTGCTGACTTGCACAAGATATATTTGCGAGAGGTAGAAACGATCATCCTGAATAAGGACTATCCGAGGGTATATGATTTACTGAAAAGAGCTGTCAGTGATTTCAATCGCATCGAAACCATCCCGGGAGACTGCCCAAAGATCGGCATCGTGGGTGAAATCTATATTAAATATAACTCCTTCGGTCACCAGAAAATCGTCGACTGGCTGATTGAAAACAGGATTGAAGCGGTAGTCCCATCCATCATCGATTTTTTCACCCAGGATTTAATGAATGTTGTGGCCGATAAGCAAGCCAATCTGAAAAAGGCCCGGTTTTCAGATGTGCTTTCGATGGCCTTAGAACACTACATCAACCATTTTCAGAACCGGGTCAATCGGATCCTGTCCAAATTCAGATACCCTTCATCATTTCATAATATCAGGGATATCGCCAAAAAAGCAGCTGATATCTTAAGTCTGGCGAATCAATTTGGAGAGGGTTGGTTGATTGCTGCGGAAATCGCTTCTTTTGCCGAGGATGGAGTTAACAGCGTCATCAGCCTGCAACCCTTCGGCTGCATTGCCAATCATGTTATCTCAAAAGGGATCGAAACCAAGATCAGAACTCTCTACCCCCACATGAACCTTCTCTTTCTTGATTTTGATTCCGGAACCAGCGAGGTCAACGTTCTCAACCGTCTGCATTTTATGGTCAAGAACGTTTCAAAAAACTGGACTTCTACCTGACTTGCTTCCTATCCGTCTCTAAAGCGACCCATATTCTTCTCAGCTACCCGAGTGACCGACCAGTATTAAAGTCTTTAAGGACAAAACAGAGTGTGATAACGGCAGCTTGAAATATAGTCACCATAATGATATAGTTGAGCCGGCTGAAACATCCAAATCCCATGATGAGGGATTCTGGCATAATGCTGATCTCTAAACGAGAGAAGCGCCATCACAGGTCAGAAAAATGCATTTTTGCTTTAGGAGTAGAGATGAATAATAACGACACGATGGAAGAACTGCAGCGACTGGGTATTGGCAGGAAAATACGAGCTCTCCGCGAAGAAAAGGGGATTCAAATTGCGACACTGGCCCAGGAAGTTGATGTTGGGCAACCACTGCTGTCCCAGATCGAAAGTGACATCATTCCCCCCACCCTTGCGACCCTGCTGAATATAGCCAGGGTACTGAAAGTCAGCGTCGACTATTTTTTCGTCGACAGCGCATCACTGGATAAAATTGAACTGACCAGAGTCCACGAGCGCCTTTCTGTTGCCAAGAGCAGAGAATCAGACCCTGCCCGGCTTACCTACAATTATCAGGCACTTTCTTATCGGCTGCAGGGAAAACAGATGGAACCGTTCCTGGTGGAATTTGATTCCCGGATCGAGGAACATCCGGTTCCGCTTTCCCATGCAGGCGAAGAGTTTTGCTATTGCCTGGAGGGGGAGATCGAATTCATTACCGATGAGAGACGGATCACCCTCGGGCCCGGAGACTCACTCTACTACTATTCAGATGTCCCCCATGTCCTCCGTGGCATCGGGCCTGGCAATCCAAAAGGAATTTTTGTCCTGCTGCCCGGTAAATGAACCCCAGCCTAATGACCAGGAGAGTGCCCCATGATTGAAATCAGACTGCACGGCAGAGGTGGACAGGGAGCGGTCGTCGCATCCAAAATCCTGGCAGTGGCCCTGTTCGCGGAGGGAAAGTATGTGCAAGCCTTTCCCAAATTTGGGGTTGAACGTCGAGGGGCTCCTGTCGAAGCTTTTTTGCGGCTGGACACGGAAAAAATCTTGATTCGGAGCGAAATTGAGCAACCGGACCATGTTGTCGTTCTGGATCATACCCTGATCGATGTGATCGACGTTACCGCCGGTCTGGCGGAAAATGGCTGGATCCTGATCAACACCGATCTCAAGCCTCTGGATTTCACCGAACTGGCGCAATTTAGAGTCGCCTGTGTGAATGCCAGTCGCATCGCCGCTGATCTCGGTCTTGGCAGCCGCAGCGCTCCCATCGTTAATACTGGGATTTGTGGTTCTTTCGCCCAATGCACCGGTCTGGTCAAACTGCAATCGGTTTGTGATGCCATCAAGGAAGAGGCCCCCATCAAAGCGGCGGAAAACGCACAGGCTGCCACAATCGCTTTTAACACAACCATTATTTGATTGAGGTTTTCAGATGTCAGATGAAAAACCGATCATTTACCGAACCTTGGAAGAGATGCCGGAATATGTCATTTCCGAGGCGAGCATGCTCTGGAACAAAACAGGGTCCTGGCGTTATCTCAGGCCCCGCTATCTGAACAGGACCCCTCCCTGCAACCAGGGTTGCCCGGCGGGAAATGACGTGGAAGGTTTCATTCATCTGCTTGAAAATGGAGAGCCGGAGAGCGCCCTGCGCCTGATCCGGAAAGAAAATCCCTTTCCAGCCGTTTGCGGCAGAGTCTGCTACCACCCATGTGAATCCGCCTGTAATCGTGCCCATTTCGATGACCCCATTGCCATCCACACGCTGGAGAGAATTGCCGGTGACCAGACACTGAAAAACGACGCTCCCGAAAAAACCGGACCGGACAGTGGTAAAACAGTGGCCATTATCGGTTCGGGACCCTCAGGCCTCACAGCAGCATACCACCTCGCTCGCATGGGACACCGACCCACCGTCTACGAAGCGCTTGAAAAACCTGGAGGCCTGCTGAGACACGGCATCCCTGAATATCGCCTCCCCAAAGCGATTCTGGACCGGGAAATTGACAATATTGTCTCCCACGGCGTTGAAATTATCTGCGGTCAGAAAATTGGTTCCGCTATCCCCTGGTCAGGCCTTGAAAAATTCAACGCGGTTTATCTCAGTCTCGGGGTGCATCAGAACCGTCAGTTGGGAATTCCGTCGGAGGATGCAGACGGTGTTTTATCAGGACTCGATTTTTTGAAAAGGATTTCCTGCGGTCAACCACCTGATTTGGGAAAAAGCACCATCATCATCGGGGGCGGAAATTCAGCTATCGATTCGGCCAGATGCGCATTAAGAATGGGAAGCCGGGTTCTGGTTTTTTACCATCGATCCCGCATGGAAATGCCGGCTTTTGCAGAAGAGGTTAGTGAGGCCTTGAAAGAGGGCGTAAATATTAATTTTTTAACCCAACCCGTGAAAATACTGACCGAAAATAACCGGGTCAGCGGAATTCAATTCCGAAGTACAAAACTCGGCAGTCCGGATGAATCCGGTCGCAGGAGGCCGGAACCCATCCCCAACAGCGAGTTTGATATCACGGCGGATACGATCATCACGGCCATTGGAGAGTCGGCAGATCTAGATTGGCTGCCACCGGAGATTCAATGTGAAAATGGCCGCATCGCTGTCAATTTATTCGGGCAAACCAGCCAGAAACACATATTCGCAGGAGGTGATGCGGCACTGTCTGATCACAACGTGGCCACTGCCATCGGCTCAGGGAAAACAGCTGCCTGTGCCATCGATGCCTTTCTGAATGATCTGGATCTCGATTCCCTGAGAGACCTGATAACCATTGGAGAAACGGGCACCATATCCGTCAGCCGCTATTTGAAACAGGGAGATGCACACAAGAAACAACCCTATTCAAGCAAAGCGGCCTCCTTTGAAGACCTGAATACAAACTATTTTAAAAAAACAGCCCGGCAAAAAATCAAAACCCTTGATGTTATAAATAGAACCAGTAGTTTCGATGAGGTCAATCAGAGTTTGAGTCCTGAATCCACCCTGAGCGAAGCAAAGCGGTGCTTTCATTGTGGTGTCTGCAACCAGTGTGACAATTGCTATATCTTTTGTCCGGACATAGCGATTCTGAAAAACGGATCCGGCGAAATTGGCTATCAAATCAACATGGATTACTGTAAAGGATGCGGCATCTGTATCAACGAATGCCCTCGCACTGCAATGATCATGGAGGAGGAACATTGAAAAAAATCCTGATGGGAAATCACGCCGCCAGCTGGGGGGCCAAGCTTTCCCAGGTGAAAATGATCGCAGCCTACCCCATCACTCCTCAAACCCATATTGTGGAAGAGCTCTCAGAAATGTGCGGTGATGGACGTCTGAACGCCAAGTTTCTAAAGGTCGAATCAGAGCATTCGGCCATGGCGTCTGTGATCGCTTCCGAAACGGCAGGGGTGCGATCGTTCACCGCCAGCTCGTCCAACGGACTGGCTTTAATGCATGAACTGCTGCATTGGGCTGCCGGAGCCCGCCTTCCCATCGTGATGGTTAACGTTAACAGGGCCCTGGCGCCAGGCTGGAACATCTGGGCCGATCAGGGCGATTCTCTCTCTCAGCGGGACACGGGCTGGATCCAGATATACGCCGAAGATAATCAGGAAGTCCTGGACTCCGTCATTCAGGGGTACCGAATATCCGAGCAGATTAACCTGCCAGTCATGATCTGCTATGATGCTTTTTTATTGAGCCATACCTATGAGCCAGTAGATATCCCCGATCAGGAGACTGTTGACAGCTGGCTACCGCCCTTCGAACCGGAGAATTTTCTGGATCCGGACAATCCCAAAGCCTTTTATGGCCTGGTCATGCCGGACAACTACATGGAGATCCGTTACCGACTGCAACAGGCACATGAACAAGCGAAAACAATTGTCAGCGAAGTGGGTCAATCCTTCGGCCATCATTTCGGACGCCCTTACGATATCTTAGAGACGATTCATTGCGAGGATGCGGAGACCGTCCTCATCACTAGTAGCAGTATCACCAGCCCGGCCAGGCTGCTGATCGAAAAGCTGCGCAAGACAGGACGAAAAATCGGGCTTTTGAAAATGAGGATGTTCAGGCCCTTTCCCAACGAAGCGGTGCAGCAGATCCTGCGTTCAAAGAAAAAAGCGGTGGTCATCGATCGTAACTGCAGTTGGGGCAAAGGGGGTATCTTTGCAGATGAAATCAAAGGGGCAATCGCCAATCTGACGGATGCCCCCCAGGTATATAGTTTTATCGCCGGACTTGGCGGTAAGAGTATTACACCCGCTCTGATCGAAGATATTGTCAATCAAGCGGAAGAGAGCAGCAGTCCACAACCATCCTCTGTCTGGATGGGCTTGAAACCATTGAATTAAAACTGGTCCGATCCATGACCAACCCATCTTTCCAGCGGAACACTGATGACAACAGATACTGAGATGACTTCAACAAACCCTTACCCCCAGGCAGAGCACATGCAGTCCGGATATCTCTCCTGCCAGGGTTGCGGCGGATCCATGATCATGCGCCACTGTCTCAAAGCCCTGGGACCGGATACCATTTGTGTCATTCCGGCTTGCTGCTGGACTATTATCGCTGGGAACTGGCCCTATTGCTCTTTGAACATTCCAGTGATGCACACCGCTTTCGAAACAGCCGGGGCAGCGGCTTCCGGAGTTCGTGCGGCACTTGAGTTGAAAGGCAAAAACAGCACCCACGTACTGGCTTTTGCCGGCGACGGCGGAACCTTCGATATCGGCTTACAGTCCCTGTCCGGTGCAGTGGAACGCAACGAGGATATCATTTATGTCTGCTACGACAACGAGGCCTATATGAATACCGGCATTCAACGCTCATCCGCCACTCCCGAAATGGCCTGGACGACAACGACTCCGACGACCTTCCCCAAGCTCGGACCCAAAAAGAATATCATCCAGATCCTGACCGGGCACAAGATCCCCTACTGCGCTACAGCAAACGTCGCCTGGCCACTGGATCTGATCGCCAAAGTCAGAAGAGCCGCTGAAACCAGGGGCACCACCTTCATCCACGTCCTCTCCCCCTGCCCACCAGGATGGAAAATATCGTCAGAGAAGAGCATTGAAGTCGCCCGTCTGGCAACCCAGACAAAAGTTTTTCCGCTGTATGAAGTCATCAATGGGGAGTCTTACCATATCAATCTGGAGCCGGAAAACATTCCGGTTGAAGCCTATCTTCGTACCCAGGGTCGCTTCAGCCATCTAAAAAAAGAAGATATTGCCCATATTCAGCAACGAGTAGACTACGAATGGAAAATCCTGCTGCAGCGCTCAATGATGGAACCCTTCCACATGAATATGTGAGCGATGGAGTCAGGCTTTCACAGTAGCTGAATTTCTCCGGCGAAATGGCAGGCGACCTGGTGATCCTCAGTGGTGGGTTGTCTTTCCAGGAGGGGTTCAGTCGTACGGCAGATTTCACGGGCTACCGGACATCGTGTGTGAAAGTTGCAGCCTGATGGTGGATTGACAGGTGAGGGCACATCTCCGCTGAGAATGATTTTTTCCCGACTGATCGTGGGATCCGGAACAGGAATTGCGGAGATCAAGGCCTGGGTATAGGGGTGCAAAGGATGGCTATTGACACGTTCGGATGAGGTGGTTTCCACGATCTTTCCCAGGTACATCACCGCTATCCGATCCGAGATGTGTTTGACCACCGCCAGATCGTGGGCAATAAAGATATAGGTCAACCCCATCTCCACCTGCAGTTCGATCAGCAGATTCAATATCTGCGACTGAATGGAGACATCCAGGGCCGAGACCGGCTCATCACAGACAATCAACTTCGGTTTCAGAGCAATGGCGCGGGCAATACCGATTCGCTGACGCTGTCCGCCGGAAAACTCATGGGGATACCGTTGACTGGCCCCGGCAGAAAGCCCGACCCGCTCCAGCAGTTCGGCTACCGAACGCTGTCTCTCCTGGCGTGTGCCGATTTTATGAATGAGAAACGGCTCCTCCAGAATTTCACCCACAGTGTGTCGTGAGTTCAGCGATTCAAACGGATCCTGAAATATCATCTGCATTTCCCGGCGCAGTCCGCGCAACTCTTTCTGGCGTAGGCGTGTGATATCGAGCCCATCAAAAATGATCTCCCCGGCAGTCGGCCTGTAAAGTCGAATCATCGATCTGCCCAGTGTCGTTTTTCCGCACCCTGACTCCCCGACGAGTCCCAGGGTTTCTCCTTTCTCGACGGAAACAGAGACCCCATCCACAGCGAACACCCGGCCGATCTCACGGAACAGGATTCCACCATGTAATGGAAAATGCTGCTTCAGATCTTTGACTTTCAGGAGTTCAGTTGACATAGGATTGATTTTTACTGTTTACCTATTTCCCGCCAACGGTAGCAGCTGACAGCGTGCTCCGCTGCAACCCTCTCATCTGGAGGTGGGGTGTAGCGACATCGTTCTTCCACATAACGGCAGCGATTCTGAAAACGGCACCCCTCAGGAATATCCTGAAGATCTGGTACCATGCCTTCAATAGTTAAAAGTATCTGTTTAGGTGGAATATCCAATCTGGGAATCGATTGCAGCAACCCTTTGGTATAGGGATGTCTGGGTGATTGAAAGAGTTCGATAACCGGCGCCCGCTCAACAATAGTGCCTGCATACATCACCACGACATCATCACAGGTTTCGGCAATCACTCCCAGATCGTGAGTGATAAAAATAATGGACATACCTGTTTCCTGCTGCAGCGATTTCATCAGGGCCAGAATTTGAGCCTGTATGGTTACGTCCAGCGCCGTCGTAGGTTCATCCGCAATCAGGATTTCCGGGCGGCAGGCCAGTGCCATGGCAATCATCACCCGCTGTCGAATACCACCGGACAGTTGGTGGGGATATTCCTGCAGGCGCTGTTCAGGATCTGAAATGCCCACTTTGTCCAACAGCCCCACCGAAGCGTTGCGGGCTTCCGCCTTTGACATTTTTGGAAAATGAAGGCCGTAAATTTCTCCCAACTGTTTGTGAATCCGATGTACCGGATTCAGTGCCGTCATCGGTTCCTGAAAAATCATGGAGATTCTATTTCCCCTGATCTTCCTCATATCCTCCGGTGCCAGTTTTGCCAGATCGTTATCATTGAATAAAATTTCACCTGTTTCAATCTTTCCAGCCGGTTTGGGCAACAACCGCATAATCGACAAAGAGGTCACACTTTTACCACAACCCGATTCCCCGACAATGCCCAGGGTTTTGCCCTTCTGAACACTGAAACTGACACCATCCACCGCCTTGACAGGTCCGGTCTCCGTCTTAAAAGAGGTTACCAGGTTTTTTACTTGTAGAATTTTGTCATTCGACAAAGCAACTCCTTTGTTTAATCCGAATCAGTCTGCTTTAAAGGTTTTATCAACAATCGTCTCAGGCTTGAACGTTTTCCCGGTTTTCATGGCGCGAAGCGTCTCCTTTTTGATATCCGGATCCAGCCAGAACAGCCCAGTAGATATTCCATCAGAGTGCTTGGTTGCCGGGACTTTTGGAAATTGAAGCCAGCGCCAGTAGATCAACCTTATGTAGTCACTTTTTTTAATTGGAACAAACGCACCAATATCATGAATTTTAGCCTGGATTTTTTTGGCCAGAATGATCCGTTTTTCAACTTCATACGTTTTCCGATAAGAATCTATCATCTTATCAAGGTCAGGATCGTCAGTATTTGTCAGGTTATTTGTTTGAGCTTTATGAGCATTTACAGAATGGTACGTTTGCCAATACCGTGGCCTGAGACCTGAACTCATGGTAATAAATACAACATCATGTTTTTTTTCTGCAGCCATCTTCAGCATCGTCGCACCATCAAGTAGTTGAAGTATTAGTTCAACCCCTGCTTTTTTGGCATCTTCTTTTAAGACAACCAGCCATTTTGCATGATCCTTATATCCGTAGAGAACTTTTACCGAAAATCTCATCTTTTTTTGTACCCAGATACCGTCAGAACCTCGATTCCAACCTGCCGAGGTCATTAATTCCTCAACCTTTTTAATGTCGAATTTCCTCGCCTTGATATTTGTATTGGTGTACTTCCCATATCCATCCGTGCCACTGTTCAAACGTTGAAAATCGCCCCTAAATACACTCTTCAATATTTTATTTACGTTCAGAGCATGGGCAAACGCATGACGCACTTTTTTTGATTTGAAAATCTCTTTATCCTGATTTAGCCACAGCCCTGAAGAAGGTCTGGGCGTATTCGTGTAGGCCATTAATTTTTTGGCATATCCTTTTTCATATATTTCCAAATTTTTCGCTTTTTCATGCCAATATTCAGGAAGACCAAGATCAAATGTCTCAATCCTACCCTTCTTAAAATACTCAAACGCCGAAGTCTCTTCTCTGATGACTGAATAGACAATTTTGTCTACGTTATAACGTCCTTTAAAGTACCTTAAATCTTTAGCCCACCAGTTTTTTTTTCGCTTAAATATAACACTTTTCCCTTTATTGATCTTGCTTATTTGATAGGGTCCCGTATTTGGCTCAATCTTCCAATTGTATCTTTTCACAAAATCTTTCGGGACTTTCCCGAAAAAATGTCTTGGAGTGGGGCTGATACTGACCCTCTGATGTAAATCAGGGAGTCGCTTTTTTGATACAACTGCTATGGTGTATTCATCAAATTTGACAACTTTTTCGATCTCATTGGTATAATAGTTATTATAAAAAGGTGCCACGATATTCCTTGAGCGCATAAACTCCAGCGTATACAAGTAATCATCTGCTTTTACGGGTTTACCGTCCGACCATCTCGCTCTTTTATCCAGTCTGAAGTACATGGTCTTATTATCATCTCCAAATGCCCAGTGGGTTGCTAACTCCGGAATAATCTCCTCTGTATTCGGGTGAGTTGAAATCAGGCTGAGTTGATTGGCACGTAATTCAGAAACTAAACCCGTATTCGAATCAGGACCGACCATACGAATTGTCATCGGGAAAGTCGTAAAATAAGTCCGGTAAGTTCCTCCCTTCTTTGCCTTTAGTGAAGCGAACAACGAAGCGCTATCATTGGTAATCCATTTAATTCCTTGCGGTAGTTTCTCCATAGCCAACAATTCCGCAGCCATAGCAGGCAGAAACGAAATAATGATAATAACCCATAGTTTTTTCAAATTCATTCCCTACTCCTCATCGTAAGTGAAACTATTAATCCATTTAGGGATCGTTCAAAAATAACTTGGCATAATCTGTCCGCAAAAGTCCTAACAACACTGAACATTTTGCAGACAGAATCCTAAGTAATTTTTGAGCCGACCCTTATTCATACGTACTGTGTAATTTTGGATCAAATCCCTCCCGTACTGCTTCACCGATGAAGGTGATACTGACCATCACGACCACCAGGGCAATCACCGTAGATGAGATAATCCAGATAGCCTGCAAGTTATTTGTTCCCTGTTGCAGCAACTCCCCCCAACTGGGGGTTGGCGCAGGCAACCCAAAGCCCAAATAGTCCAGAGCCGTCAAGGCGCCGATACCCCCTGCCACGGAAAACGGCACGAAGGTCACAATCAGTGAGACCGCGTTAGGAAGAATATGACGAAAGATAATGCGCCGGTTTGAAGCCCCCAGGGCTCTGGCTGCCATGACATAGTCCCTGGCTTTCTCTTTGTATGTTGTTGTGCGCATGTACCAGGTCATTCCCATCCACCCAAAAATAACCGATATCAGGACCAGTATCATCAGGCTGGGTACAACAACGGACGCAATGATCATGATCACATACAAAAAAGGAATCGAGGACCAGATTTCGATGATACGCTGGAAAAGCAGATCGAATTTTCCGCCAACGTATCCCATCAGGCACCCCAGGGAGATGCCGATTGAAAAATTGATCAACAGTAACAACAACGAATAGACAATACAGATGCGAAATCCGTAAACCAGACGGGCTACCATATCCCGGCCAACCTCATCCGTCCCCAGATAATGGCGTTTTGCAAAGGAGGGTGGAAAGGGTGGATAAGCCCCTTCCTGCAGATCATTTTCATATGCGTTGTAAGGAACCAGCGGCATAATGACAAACCGGGTTCCCCCTTCTTTCTCGTAAATAATCTGCAGTTCCCGGTAGTTGGTCTCATATTCATACCCAAGGCCTAGTTGACTCCCGGGAATGATATCTCCATAGGTGGGAAAATAGAGCGTCTCACCGTCATAAACGAGTAGCGCGCGATTGTTGATCAGCAATTCTGCAAAAGCGGTAATTAACAGCAACATAACAAACAGGAGAAAAGAGTAGTACCCCCGCTTGATCGATTTGAAGCGCCTGATTCTTTTCAGTGTGAGTGGATTAATCTGCATGAAACCTTCTAATCGAATTTAACCCGGGGATCTACCAGCGCAACGCACACATCGGAAAGAATGTTTCCCAACAGACCCAGAATGGATGAAATCACCAGCACCCCCAAAACAACGGGATAGTCTCTTTCCACCAGGGATTCGAACCCCAACAAGCCCAGGCCGTCAATGTTGAATACCTTTTCAATCAGAAAAGAACCCGCCAGAAACAGTCCAATATTGTTCCCGAAATGGGTTGCCAACGGAATAATGCTGTTGCGGAAAGCGTGTTTGAAAACAGCCCGGTTGAACGACAGCCCCTTGGCGATAGCCGTACGGATGTAATCCGAGGCCAGATTGTCCATGAGGGTGTTTTTCATCAAAAAGGTCATCGTAGCCAGACTACCGATCATATAAGCGAGAATCGGCAAGACCGAATGATGAAAAATATCCCATGTTTGTCCCATCAATGACAAATCCTCGAATTCATCACTGACAAACCCGCCTAAAGGAAACCAGTCCCAACGTGCCGCCGGCCAGACAAACAGAATAATCGCCAGAATAAATCCCGGCAGGGCATATCCAACCAGAACCATCACAGACGAAGTATTGTCGATCAACGTTTTGTGCTTGATCGCTTTCAGAATGCCCAGAGGGATACAGATCAGATAGGTCAGAATAGTCGTGACCAACCCATAATAGACTGACACCGGCAGTTTACTTTTGATGATCTCCCAAACCGGATCGTAATAGCGGGTTGAGGTTCCCAGATCAAATTTGAGCACTTTCACCAACCACTGCCCATAACTGATCAACACGGGTTTATCGAACCCGTAATAGGCCTTGAGCTCCTCAATCTGCTCCGGAGAAAGGGATGACGCACTTTCACCAGCCTGTCCATTTGATGGTGTGGAACCACCCCCTTTACCGAAACTCATGCGCTGCGACTCAGCGATGATCTTTTCCACAGGACCACCGGGCACAAAGCGGGTGATAGTGAATACCAACAGCGTGATACCCAGAAAGGTCGGAATGATAAGCAGAAGTCGACGAATGAGATAACTGGTCATCCAAAACCCGTTAAAATTTTAAAATTTCCGGACAATCCCCCCACATCACGACAGGATCAGGGTCAATATCAATAAACTAGGGGCTCCACCCGATATACGTCAAGTGAATAATCTTGGTAACTATTCACGTCATTGCCTGAGCCGAGGGAATTATGATTCAAAACGATCGAAAACAGGACGTTTTCCCGACGCGTTTCTGACGAAACACTTGGCTCCAGGGGCGGATTCATGCGTGTTTTGAATCATGATCCCCTTAGCGGGGCGTATGTTGAATCGGAAGCTCTTTTCATCACCGAACGGCAGCGTTTCTGTTATTTGCAACAACGCTTCCAGGGTCAGCAAAGGACGGGCAAGCAGAATCCGGGTTGCCCTTTTCGCTCCCACCCCCGGTATCTGTGCAAGGGCTATCTGCCCCAACCGATTGATGGAGATCGGGTAGGTGAGACCCAGCAGACTTCTTTCCCGATAACCGGTCACAATCACGTCCAGTGGTTGATGGTTTTCAAAGGCGGCCATCGCAACCGGATCCGATACCGGGATCTTAACCGTTACCGGATAGGACCCCAATTGTCGCCCCAGAATAAAACCCGGATTTCTGGTTTCGGGAATCACCTCCCGCAGGACAGTCCCGGCAGGAAAAACAGCCGCCAGCATCGGTCGGTCAACCTCCTGCCTGATTTTATCCCGATAGTAGATAAATTTCTTCTTCAGC
>Ga0233437_1002087_pt1 | contig 32199 bp, 23 predicted proteins | sample SI_122_August201_FD_182714 | JGI IMG/M metagenome (GOLD analysis project Ga0233437, IMG submission 182714) | Seawater microbial communities from Saanich Inlet, British Columbia, Canada - SI_122_August2016_200_MG | ecosystem: Environmental > Aquatic > Marine > Inlet | place: Canada: British... | reverse complement strand
TGCATTAAGAGGTGTTGTGGATATTGAATTTTTCCTTTTTAGAGTTGCTAAAATTTATGCTTAAAAACAAAACCAACCCGAATTATGAAGTGAGCCAATAACGATCTCCCTGCTTCTGTTTTTTTCAATAGATGGGATGGGAATCGACACTTATTCTCTAACTGAAAATGGTACTCTGAGTATAGAAAATTCAGATAATAATTCTGCTCAACAAAGTAGTATAAAAGGAAAAATAACAGATTCAGAGGGGGTTCCGCTACCCGGAGTAACAGTAATTATTAAAGGCACAACCACTGGAACAGTATCAAGTATTGATGGAGATTATGAACTTTCAGCTTCTCCTCAAGATGTTTTAGTGTTTTCATTTATTGGAATGAAAACGGTTGAAGAACTTGTTGGTGAAAAGACCGAAATTAATGTTACTCTTGAATCTGACATATTCGGAATTGAAGAAGTAGTTACCATTGGTTATGGTACACAAAAAAGGGAAGACCTGACCGGTTCTATAGTTAGCGGTGATATGGAGGCTGTACTGGAACAGCCCAATTTGTCGTTGATGGAAGGTCTGCTGGGATCTGTACCTGGATTGAATATTGAACAGACTGATGAAGCAGGAGAGGATCCGGATATTTCTATTCGGGGACAATCCACGCTTTCCGGAGAAACAGATCCTTTGATTGTCGTGGATGGTGTAATTTACAGGGGTTCATTAATAGACATTAATCCAAATGATATAAAATCAGTGGATATTTTACGAGACGCGAGTTCAAAAGCAATCTATGGGTCTCAGGCATCCAATGGGGTAATTCAAATTGTGACAACCGGAGGAAAAGGGGAACCCAGCATTAAATACACGGGCCGGTTTTCTCTGCAACGGCCTCATCATGAAATTAGAGCAGAAATGGATGGTGACAAGTTTATGGAGAAAATTGCACATTCAGATTTGATCCAAAGCAGGACCGAAGAATCAGGTTACCTTGAACCAAATCCAGATTGGGCAGAAACAACAAATTTCAAAACAAACCACGAAATTACTCAGTTTGAACTGGGACGGACCTATGATTGGTATGATGGTCTCACCACCGATAATCCATACACCATCAGCCACAACGTCTCTGTATCCAACTCAACAGAAAGAAGTAACTACTTTGGATCCATTGGTTATACTGAGCAGGATGGACATATGATTGATGAGTATTATGAACGAATTAACGGAAGGTTTAATTTCTCCAGTTCACTTACTGACTGGTTTGAACTGGATTTTCAGAGTTTTGTTACCATCAGTGAATGGGGGCCACAAATTTTAGGAACCAGTGACAGGTTTATAGAACCCTATGCCACTCCGTACGACGAAAACGGTGAAATAGTGCAGCGTCCGTATGGTAACCCGGTAAATCCATTAATTGAAATTGAAGCAGAAAGTGAAGATAAACGTTTGAATTTGGGAGCAAACATTACCGGGAATATATTTTTACCTGTTAAGGGTTTGAAATACCAAATGCGGTTTGGCAACAATTATTTAACCACCCAAAGGAACTACTTTGCTTCTTATGGGAATAGTTTTACCGGACTGGGATACAAAAGGCTCCAAGCTAATTATACCTTGAGTCTCGATAATATTTTAACCTACAGCCGGCTATTTAATCAAATCCATCAGGTGGATGTGACCTTATTATATGGAATTGAAAAAAGAGAAAGTGAATATACCAGGGCTGAAGGAGCAAATTTTGCCAATCATGTGCTCGGATTCGACTTACTACAGGCAGCTGATGCCGCGCTTCAGGCTGTAGAGTCAGGAGGTTGGCAAGAATCAAGCTTGTACAATATGGGGAGAATATCTTACAAACTAATGGACAAGTACCTGGTAAATGCAACAATGAGGCGTGATGGTTTTTCAGGATTCAGTAAAGAAAATAAATTCGGTTATTTCCCGTCACTGGCACTGGGCTGGGTAATTTCTGAAGAATCATTTTTGAAATCAAAAATTGAATGGCTGGACAGGCTAAAAATTAGGGCTTCGTACGGAGCCACAGGAAACAGGACCATTGGAAGATATCAGACGCTTGCAAAGGTAGATGGAACATCCGGTTACGTAGCCGGCAATGCTTCGTCAATTTATACACAGTGGATTAGTGATTTGGCAAGTCCGAATTTAAGATGGGAAACCACAACCGGAGTGAATTTGGGTATTGATTTCAGGTTACTGGGCAGCCGACTGAATGGGACTATCGATTATTACAACAACAATACGACTGACCTACTTTACCAGGTTGATATTCCTGCAATCAGCAGATATTCGGTTTTCCCCGACAATCTTGGGAAAATACACAATCACGGTATGGAAATGCAACTTACTTCCATTAATATCCGAAGTTCAGATTTAAGCTGGACTACAAGTTTTACATTTTCATTTGATCGGGATGAAATTAAAGAACTACTTGGATTTGATCTGGATGGAGATGGAAAAGAGGACGATTTAATTTCGGAAGGATTGTTTATTAATGAATCGCTGGGTTCGCTTTACGATTTTGAAATTGATGGAATTTGGCAACTTGGCGAGGATATACCTGGGGGTTATCAATTTGGTTCTTACCGGGTTGTTGACATGAATGGGGATGGAGAAATAATTCCGGGAGATGATAAAATAATACTCGGTAATGCAGAACCTTCTTACCGCTTCTCGATAAACAATGTTGTAAATTACAAAAATTGGACTTTACGTCTTTTTATTAATTCTGAACAAGGAGGAAACAATTGGTTTCTTGGAGAGGATACAATGTATGGATTTTCCATATTTAATACAGAAACCCACTTTAACCAGGCGTTTTTCCAGGGTGCCGATTACTGGACTCCAGAAAATCCAGATGCAAAATACCAGCGTCCCGGAATCAAAGGTTCAGACGGTATTGCAGGTACCAGATATACTTCAAGGAGTTACATTCGAGTAAGAGATTTATCACTTTCCTACCGTTTTGCTACAAATCAAATTAATTTTGTAAAGGACATTAAATTGATTTTGAGTGGTCGAAATCTCTTAACTATTACGGATTGGCCAGGCTGGGATCCGGACACAGGAGCAGGCCTTACACGTAGTGGCAGGCCGGTTATGGAGAGTTATTCATTAGGAATTGATGTAACCTTTTAAAAATTGAGACTATGAACGTAAAATATATATATTTCCAAAGAATTCAAATGAAAAAATTAATAAGATCTTTATTATTGATCTTTTGTTTTTCATTGATTATTTCTTCCTGTAATGAAGAAGATTTTCTAAAGACCGAACCCGTAGATTTTTACAGTCCTGAAAATTCTTACATAACCAGTGCCAATTATGAAGCGGCCATAGTGAATTTATATTCACGTGTTAGAGATGAATTTTTCAGCAGTGATGGTCATCAGGATTTTCCTTCAGCAGCCATCCAGGCTACTGACGTTTGTTACCAACACAAAAATTATGGTTTCACAACAGATATGAGTACAGTGCTTTTGTCTACTACCAATGCAGTTTACCGGGCACTCTGGGAACCGGCTTACCGTATTATTTACGATGCCAATGTCATTATTGAGCGTTCTGCTTCGGACGAAAATGAGCTAACAGCGGAAGAAAAAACATATTTTGCAGCAGAAGCTAAATTTTTTCGCGGCTACATGTTTAAAATGCTGGCTAATTTGTACGGAAACGTTCCTATCGTATTGGAAGAAACAAACTCTCCTAAGAGAGATTATGTAAGTTCATCCAGGGCAGAGGTTTACCAACAGGCTGCAACTGATTTAAAAGATGCTGCAGACAATTTGAATGGTATTGATGACGTGTCAGATTCCCGAATTAGTGGGCTGGCAGCCCAGCATCTTTTATCAGAAGTTTACATTTCTCTGGAACAGTGGCAGGATGCAGTGAATGCTGCTTCAGCAGTAATTGATCATTCTTCCACAGCATTGATGACAGAACGGTTTGGGAATCAGAAAAATGAAAAGGCCTGGCCCACTCAGGGAAATTATGATACAGATGTTTTCTGGGACCTGTTCTGCCAGGGAAACCAAAACCGGTCAGCGGGCAACAACGAAGCCATTTGGGTATTACAATATGAATATCTTGTACCCGGTGGAGGCGCCAGTTATGGAGGGCCGGAACTGGAAAGATGTTTTGCACCACGCGCATGGCAGGCGAAAGTATTAAATGACAACGGCAAATCAAAACCTGTTGTTCCAAAGCCAAATGCATATGTAGCAGGTCGTAGCTCTGGTTTTGTGCGTCCTACTCACTTTTTCTTTGAGACCATTTGGCAAAGGAGTGGATACGATCAGGATATAAGAAATGCACCATGTAACATAGTGCGAGATTTTATTGTTAGAAATCCCGACAGTGATCATAATGGTAAATGGTTATTTAAAGATAATTTACCAATTGCAATGAAAAGTGTTAACGATACCACTCGAAATATGTATCCGTGGATAACAAAAACATCCACCCCGGGAAAACAACCGGCAGAGGCATTCTTGGAAGACCAAACAATTGAGGGAAGTTTGTCATGGAGCCATGTTGCCTTCAGAGACGTTTATGCCATTCGCCTGGCAGAAACCTACCTGTTAAGGGCTGAAGCTTATTTGGGTATGGGAGATAAACAAAAAGCAGCCGATGATATTAACGTAGTTCGCAGCAGGGCACAAGCACCATCGGTAGAAGCTACAAATGTTGACATTGATTATATACTTGACGAACGAGCAAGAGAATTAATCCTGGAGGAGTTTAGATTATTGACTTTAACAAGATTGGGCAAATTGGTTGAAAGGTCCAGGAAATATAATGGGGTTAACGGTGTAACTTATCAGGACCATAATAATCTATGGCCAATACCTTATAGCGAAATAGAGAAAAATTTAGAAGGTGACCTACAACAAAATCAGGGTTACAATTAATTTTTGTATTCAATAAACGGGCAACAATTTTGTTGCCCGTTTATTTTTTGTTTTAATTCCATAAATTATTCTGATTTATTAAATTTGTTAAAAATTTACTAAACCAACTTCTAATGAATAAACCATCATTTTTTCTTATTCTTTTTTCCATCTTTATTTTGAATTCATGTCAGGAAAAACAGTCAACCTTATCTGAGTCCACTTCAAAACCCAACATTATTTTAATCAGTGCCGACGATTTGGGCTGGTCAGATATTGGTTGTTACGGCAGTGAAGTTCTTACACCAAACCTCGATAAACTTGGTGAAGGCGGGATGCGGTTTACCCGTTTTCATAACACATCAAAATGTTTTCCGTCGCGGGCATGTTTGTTAACAGGTGTTTATGCACAGCAAAACAATTACCACCGTACCCACCGAAATCCAATTACAAATGCAGTTACTTTAGGCGAAGTTCTCCAAACTGCAGGTTACCGTACACTTTGGTCGGGCAAACACCATGGTTTGGAAAATCCTTATATACGCGGATTCGACCGTTATTATGGTTTAAAAGACGGTGCCTGCAATTTCTTTAATCCGGGAGATCAACGTCCAGGAGAAGGTGCGCCGGCAAGAAAAGGTCAACCTGGAAATAAAACTGTCCGTTCGTGGTGCATCGACAGTGTAATGTACAATCCATATACTCCCGAAGAAAAAGACTTTTATACAACTGACTATTTTACCAATTATGCACTCGGTTGGCTGGATGAATACAAAAATGAAGAACAGCCTTTCTTTTTATACATGGCATATACTGCACCTCACGATCCGTTAATGGCATGGCCCGATGACATTGCAAAATACAAAGGAAAGTATGATGAAGGTTACGAAAAAACCAGAATCGCCCGTTATCAGAAACAATTGGAAATGGGTTTGATTGACGAGAAATATCAACTTTCGGATGCCACTTTTAAAGATTGGAATGAATTGAGCGATTCAGTTAAAATCGATGAAATCAAAAAAATGGAGGTTTATGCGGCGATGATCGATCGCTTAGATCAGAATATCGGTAGAATTCTATTAAAGCTAAAAGAAGTTGGCAAGGATGAAAACACGCTAATCATGTTTGTTTCTGATAACGGAGCCTCTTCAGAAATGGTAAATATCAGAGACGATTATGGTGAAATTGGAACAATGACACGTTGGTCGTCTTTGGGAGGAAGTTGGGCAAACGTTGGAAACACACCTTTTAGATATTTCAAAAATTTTAGTTTCGAAGGTGGAATAAATACACCACTAATTGCATTCTGGCCTGGAAAAATTCAACCAAAAACATTTACTGAATTTCCCGGTCACATGATCGATTTTATGGCAACATTTGTTGACATTACCGGAGCCGATTATCCTACAGAATTTAACGATCAGCAAATTACGCCCATGCAAGGACAAAGTCTATTGCCCGTTTTCAAAGGCGAAAATGTAGAAAGAGAAAATCCAATTTTCTGGGAATGGAGGCGTGGACAGGCAGTTTATTCCGATTCGTGGAAAATTGTAAAAGATGGATTGGACAATCCATGGGAATTATACAATATTGAAAATGACCCGACAGAAACAAAAAACCTCGGTACAGAAAATCCGGAAAAAGTAAAAGAGCTGGATCAACTTTTTAACAACTGGAAGTCTAATCTTCCTGATTATTCAAAATAGAAATCAACTTAAATAATATTAAAATGAACTCGATTTTAAAAAGACTAACTTTTCTCGCAATTGTATTTGTTACAATTTTTTCTTCATGCGAAACTGAAAAAGAAACCGATGGCCCGTATTTCGGAAACGGTTTTCACAATGGTTGGGCCGATCAGACTTCGATTGTTATCTGGACTCGACTAACTCAAAACCCGGAAGGAAATGCGGGGGGTACTGAGTTTATTAGTATCTCTTCTAAAGAAGAAAATGATTTGGACAAAGAAGGTGATGCAGCAAAAATTCATGCAGCTCAAATACCAGAGGGATTAACTCTGGATGATATGATTGGTGCTTGTCCAGGTGCAATTGGAGAGGTTAAACTGGTTTACTATCCTTTGACCAATTCAGAAAATAAAACTGAAACTGAATGGGTAGCTGTGGATAATGATAAAAATTTCACCACACAATGGAAACTTGAGAACTTAACTGCCGACACAAAATATGTGGTTCAGATTGAAGCACGCCTGGATGAAAAATCAAAAGTGTCTGATAATATTGAAGGTGCTTTTCGCACTCCTCCAACCGAAACAGGCGAAGATGATATAGAATTTTGCGTAGTTACTTGTCACGATTACATCAGAAAAGATACAACTGACGGGCATAAAATTTATAGTGCAATGATGGATTTATTCCCTGATTTTTATGTTCACACAGGCGACATAGAGTATTACGACAAACCAGATCCATGGGCGATGACTGAAGAATTAATGCGCTTTAAATGGGACAGACTTTTTGCTATGCCTTTGCAACGCAATTTCTGGTCGCAAGTAACCACATATTATATGAAAGACGACCACGATGCACTTAAAAACGATGCATGGCCGGGAATGAAATATGGGCCTGTTACCTGGGATCGGGGTCTTGAAATATTCGATAAAGAACAATTTCCATCGCACGATAAATTTTACAAAACAGTTCGTTGGGGAAAAGATCTGCAAATTTGGATTACTGAGGGCAGAAATTACAGAAGTCATAACGACATGGAAGATGGCCCGGGCAAATCGATTTATGGACCGGAACAGAAAGCCTGGTTATACAAAACATTAAAAGAATCGGATGCAACATTCAAAGTAGTAATTAATGCCAATCCGATTTTGGGACCCGACCGAAAAAACAAAAGAGACAACTATGCAAACGAAGGATTTCAAACTGAAGGCGATGAAATTCGCGAATTCCTGAATCAATTCGATAACGTGTATTTGTGTAATGGCGACCGACACTGGCAATATGTAACTAACCCGGAAGGAACTAATCTTTGGGAGTTCAGTTGTGGAGCCGGATCAGATGTTCATGCAGGTGGTTGGAGTCAGGAAGACGAAAGACCACAACATCGTTTTTTACGCGTGAAAGGTGGATTTTTACGTGGTCATGTTTCGCGCGAAAGCGGTAGTCCAACTTTAACTTTCCAACATATTGATGTGGATGGGAATATTGTACACGAAGAAGTTTTTGCCAAATAATTTTAAGGAACCGTTCTTTTTTAAAGAGAACGGTTCCCTTTTAGAATTCCGAGAGTTCATCCAAAATTATTGGGCATTATAAATAAATGAAAGCTGAGATGCCGAAATGAATTCGGTAGGACGTTTTAACTAACATCGTTTGTTAAAACGTCATCCTGAACCTGTTTCAGGATCTTTAAAAATAAAATCTGTCTTTGCCAGCGTAGTCGAAGAATCTCACAAGTTGAAAAACAGATGTTTCGACTACGCTCAACATGACAAAAATTGCTTGACTTTTTAAATTTTTGAACAACCTTAGTAATATTCGACATGAAAACTATATCAGTAATAATTATTCTACTTTCATTTTCACTCAATTTGTTCTCACAGGAAAAAGAAATAATTAAATTATGGCCTGGTCAGGTTCCGGGAGAAACGGAAGCAAAACATGCACCGGTAATTACAGACAACACTTCAGGAGATGTAATAAGATTAACCGACATTACCGATCCGGCAATTGTTGTTTATCCTGCAAACAATGAAAATAATAACGGAATTGGAATTATTGTTTGTCCGGGCGGCGGCTATAATATTCTAGCTGCGGATAAAGAAGGTTACGAAGTGGCGGAATGGCTGAACACGCTTGGATATTCTGCATTTGTTTTGCAATACCGCGTTCCGAAAAAACAGGAAGGGGCTTTACAGGATTTTCAGAGGGCTTTTCGAATTATAAAAAGTAAAGCTGCTGAATGGAAATTAAACCCAAACAAAATTGGAGCAATCGGTTTTTCTGCCGGAGCAAGTTTGAGTGCGCGGGCAAGTACACGATACAACGAAAAAACATATCCAAAAATTGATGCTTTAGATGAATTGGATTGCCGTCCTGAATTTGCTTTACTAATTTATCCGGGGGGACTCGACAGAGGAGAAAATCGTAGTTTAATCCCGGAAATAAAATTGGATAAAAATACACCTCCCATGTTTGTATTTGCAACAGCCGACGACCGGCATAGCAACAGTGCTCTGGTAATTACAACAGCTTTGCGCGATGCAAAAATACCGGTTGAGATGCATTTATTGCCAACTGGCGGACACGGTTACGGACTTCGCCCCGGAAATATTGCCGCAGAAACCTGGCCAGTACTGGCAGAACAATGGCTTCAAAATCAATTTTAAATTTTATATCTTTCGAATAATGAAAATAAATATTCAGGTAGTTTAATATATTGAAATTAAAATAATTAGATAATCCTATTCCACGCAAAGGACGCAAAACAAAAAGAACGCTAAAGTCGCAAAGGGTTCACAATATGCGCTTTGCGTACTTTGTGTAAGAATTTTGCGCCCTTTGCGAGAAATGTATTTATGATTGACATTTAATATATTATCTAAATTTGAACTACCTGAGAAATTACTATTGAAAAATACATATTGTTATGAAACAGCTATTTATCATTTTAAGTGTTTTGGGAATTTTAAATGCATGTACAAATTCACAAGAAACAAATAAACCAAATATTGTGTTAATCATTGCCGACGATTTAGGTTGGGCAGATGTTGGTTACAACGGGGCAGAATTTTATGAAACGCCAAACATCGATAAATTTGCTGCCGACGGAATGATATTTAACCGATTTTATCCGGGTGCTGCCAACTGTGCTCCGTCGCGGGCAACTCTGCTAACCGGAACTTACGGACCACGACATAATGTTTATATTCCACAAGGGCTGGCACGCGGCGGCGATGTTTCTAAAATGCGGTTTAAAGTTCCCACGCAAGATCAGGATTCAACATTCAACACTTTTCATGTAAGCATAAATACGGTTGCTCCTGAATTTGAATCGCTGGCTGAAATGTTGAAAAAATCGGGCTACACTTCGGCGCGGCTAGGGAAATGGCATATTGGAGACGATAATCAGGGATTTGATTTTGTTTCGGCTAATGGAGAGCCGGGATTTACAACCAATTTCAATGGCGTTGAAAAACGTTTTTACGATGATGTTCACGTAGCTGAAAAAATGACGGACACTGCATTAAAATTTATAGAAGAAAATCAGGATAATCCATTTTTTCTGTACTTGTCGCATTGGGAAGTTCACACTCCAACCAAAGCCAGAGAAGAACGAATTGAATATTATAACAAGAAAAATGAAAAGAACAATTTCAAGCAAAATCCAGTTTACGCGGCAGAAATTGAACAGGTTGATTTAAGTGTTGGAAGAGTGTTGGGTAAATTGGAAGAACTTGGTTTAGATAAAAACACGGTTGTAATTTTTACTTCCGATAATGGTGGCGTTTCGAAACAAACTTCTAATTTACCTTTGCGTGCAGGAAAAGGTACTTATTACGAAGGTGGAATTCGTGTGCCGTTTTGTATTAAATATCCGGGAATAACAAAGTCCGGTTCGCAATCGGATGTGCCCATTAATGGAGTAGATTTTATGCCCACATTTGCAGAAATCACTTCAACCGAACTCCCACAAAACCAACCCGTTGACGGAGCCTCATTTATGCCAATATTAAAAAACGAAACATTCGATTACGAGCGTCCTATCTTTTTTCATTTCCCATTGTACATAGGTAGCGGAGGCACCGACAAAGTACTTCCGGCTTTCGATGGAACACCAAATTACTGGCGAGGTGTTCCTTCAACAACAATGCTTTCAGGAGATTGGAAATTAATTTATTATTACGAATACGAAAATTTTGAATTGTACAACTTAAAAAATGACATTTCTGAAAAATACGATTTATCTAAAAAAGAGCCTGAAATGGCAGCTTCATTATTGAAAAAAATGAAAAATTGGGTTGATGCAGTTGATGCACCAATTCCAAATGTTTTGAATAATTAAACCAATCCTAAAATTCTAATAAGCATGAAAATACAACTACTACTTTTTATTTTAACCTTATTATTTTCAAGCACTATCTTTGCTCAAACGATTGACAAAAAAGCAACAAAAGAAACCGTTGCCCTTTTTAATAACATGAAAGAACTTTCAAAAAATCACACGATGTTTGCTCATCAACATGCAACTGAATATGGTCATGGTTGGCGGGGTGAAGAAGACAGGTCGGATGTAAAATTGGTTTGTGGTTCTCATCCTGCGATGATTGGTGTTGATTTTGGCAGTTTCTCAGGCAGATCTGAAGAAGCTATTGAACGTGCAAAAGACAATCTCAGAAAGAATGTAGTTGACACTTATAATCGGGGAGGTGTTACAACCATTGCCTGGCACATGTCAAATCCGGTTTCGGAAGGTGGTTTTTATTGGAAGGACGATGTTTCGTTGCCAGCGGTAAAATATATTATTCCGGGTGGTGAAGCCCACAAAAAATACAAAGAAATTTTGAGTGGAATTGGGGAATGGGCATTATGTCTGGAAGGAAATGATGGAACTTTAGCTCCCGTAATTTTCCGTCCTTTTCATGAATTTGATGGTGGATGGTTTTGGTGGGGAGCCCCACATTGTACAAAAGAGGAGTTTGTTTCGCTTTGGAAATTCACCGTTTCCTATTTACGCGATAGTTTAGATGTTCATAATTTTATTTATGCTTTTTCTCCTGACAATAAATTTAATTCTGAAGAAGATTTCCTGGAAAGATACCCCGGTGACGAGTGGGTTGATATGGTTGGAATGGATAATTATGGTGATATGGGGCGCGATCGGTATGACCTTAAAACTGCATCACGAAAACTTAAAATAGTTTCTGATTACGCCATTAAAAAAGGGAAGTTAGCAGCATTCACCGAAACGGGTTTAGAATCGATTCCTGACACAACCTGGTGGACAGAAACTTTACTGAAAGTGATGAAGAAAGATAACATGCAGCTTTCGTATGTATTAGTTTGGCGGAACGATACGCGCAGCCCGACACATTATTACGCACCTTTTCCCGGGCAAGTTAGCGTACCCGATTTTATGAAATTTTATAACGATCCTTACACTTTGTTCGAGGAGGATTTGAAATTGATTTATAAATAAGCCCAATTTGATTTTTTAATGCTGTGTAAAAGAATTAATTCAATAAGGCAATATGAAGTTAATTTGGTTTTTTAAAGTTTTGTAAATTCGTGAACCCAATCAAGAAAGACTTGCTATTTCAAACCCTGTTTTTTTCAAATCTTCCCAAAACCCTGGGTACGATTTAGTTACTACCAGCGGGTTTTCAATTTGAAGAATATTTCCGTCAAGTGCCATTGGTGCAAATGCCAGTGCCATTCGGTGGTCGTGGTATGTTTTTATAATTGGTTTATCTTTTTTTAATGTGGGATTAATTTTCCCATTCCATTCTAATTTTCCGTTTTCTGGTTCAGTAAGTTCGGCACCAAATTTTATAAGTTCGTTTTGCAATGCAGCAATTCGGTTGGTCTCTTTTATTTTTAGGGTTTTTAAGCCAGAAAAATGAAACGGGATTTGTTTTGAAACACATAAACATGCCATTGTTTGGGCAACATCGGGATTTTCAATAAAATGGAGTTTTAAACATTTAGGTGTAATATTTTCATTTTTTTTAAGAAACACACCATTTTCTTTTTGTGTCGATAATACCCCAAATTGCTCAAACCAGCCGGCAATATTTGCATCGCCCTGTAAACTTTTTAGTTGTAGGTTTTCAAGAAATATTCCACCCCGATCTGCTGTTGCTAATATCTGATACCAGTACGACGCTCCGGACCAATCGGCTTCAACAATAAAATCACGTGGGAAGTAATTTTGTTCTGGAACTGTAATTTCATTTCCTTCCCAATTATACTTGATCCCAAATTCCCCCATTAGTTCTAAAGTGAGATCGATGTATGGCCGTGAAGTGATATTCCCGTTTAATTTTAATTTTAAGCCATTTTCAATTGTTGGTGCAATTAATAACAAAGCCGAAATATATTGGCTCGAAATACTTCCATCCAGTTCAATAGTTTTTCCTTTTAAATGGGAACCATAAATTTTTATTGGTGGGAAACCTTCATTTTTAATGTACTCGATTTTTGCGCCCAGTTTAATTAATGCATCAATTAAAATTGAAATCGGCCTCTCTTGCATCCGTTCCGAACCTGTTACTTCCCATTCGCCTGCAATTTTCGAAAGAAATGCCGTAAGAAAACGCATGGCTGTCCCGGCATGTCCGATATCGAATTTGTTACTGTTTGAATTTAGAGCATTAACAAGAACTTTTGTGTCGTCGCTGTTCGACAAGTTTAAAATTGGGTAAGGGTTGAAACTACAGGCATTAATAATTAAAGCCCGGTTGCTGATACTTTTTGATGCCGGGAGATTTATACTTCCGGTAATATTTTTGCAGTTTGCTGAAATCTGATAATTCATTATAAAATCCCTTGGTTCTAAATTAGTGTATGTCAATATTGTTGGGCATCATTTGAAATGAAATTTTTATTATTTATTTTAAATTCAAACTATAAAAACATACGCCGATTAGTTAAAAATTATAGTTTCCTGTAATATTCCAATGCCTTTAAAATCATCTCTTTTTCACAGTTTTGATTGATTTCAATTTTACCGGTTTCGGAAAGGAGGGTGAAGTTAATCCTTCCTGCCTCATTTTTTTTATCGTGGGTCATTAGTTCATAAAGTTGTTCAAAATCGATGGTTGAAATTTCGAATTTTCCATAAATATTAAGAAGCCACCGGGTAAATTCGTTTAATTTTTTTTCGGGGAAACCACAGATTTTGACTGAAAGATCAATTTCTAAAATCATTCCGTAAGCAACCGCAAAACCATGTAAAATCGGACGATTTTGTCTCATAGCCAAACTTTCGAAAGCGTGGCCGGCAGTATGACCAAAATTTAGTGCCTTCCGAATATTGTTTTCTGTAAGGTCGTTTCTGACAAAATATTCTTTTACATTTACTGAATGACGGATTACCTCCTGTAAAATATCGTAATCAATATTCTCGATATTAAATTCCTTGAGTTCTTTTAAATGTTCCGGGCTTTTTATCAGCCCGTGTTTAATCATTTCTGCAAAACCAGAAATAAAATTTTCTTTGTCAATTGTTTTTAGAAAATCAGTATTTATAATTACTGCAACAGGTTCTTTAAAAGTACCCACTTCGTTTTTCAGTCCACTAAAATTAATACCGGTTTTTCCGCCAACTGAAGCGTCAACCTGCGAAAGCAATGTTGTTGGTACATTTAAAAAATCGATGCCACGTTTAAATGTTGTGCCTGCAAAACCTGCGAGGTCGGTGAGCATGCCTCCCCCAATATTTATCAGCAGCGATTTACGATCACCACCGTTTTTCGATAAAAACTCCCAAATCATCGCAGCTGACTCCATTTTTTTGTTGTTTTCGCCGGCGGCGATTACAATTTTTTTAATTCCATGCGATTCAAAAAAGGTATTATACTTTGAAACCCAAATTCTATTAACTGTTTCTTCGGTCGCTAAAAAGACTTTTCCCGCCGGATAATTTTCAATCCATGGTAAAAGTTCTTTTTCGATTTGGCGGTTATAAATTATTTTGGAATAAATTTTTGACTTTTCCATACTTAGCAGCTAAATTGCGATAAAGTTACAATAAATTTGGCTTTTGCGTTTTTGAAAGCCTGTTTGCATTTGTTTTTTTAGAAATAAGTTAACCAGAAATGATAATAAATAATAAAAAGAAAATTGCTGCATTAAAACGACTGTTTTATTTAGTGAGTGTTATAATTGCACTGATTGCCCTGGTTCTGTTCCTGATAGATTTTACGATCTATGGCATTTTAATGGTCGGTGTTTTTGCATTGTGGTTTTTGTATTTTCAGATATCCGATTATCAATATATCGAGTTTAGTGACGAGAACAACAAAATTTTACTTCGTTATTATAAAGCCGTAAAATTTGGTAAAGCTGAATTCAACTCAATAGAATTCCCTCAAAAAATGTTGCAGAATGCAATTTTTGAAAATTCAATTTTTGGGAAGATGTCTGATTTGTCGCTGAATGTAAAAACAAAAAGGGGGATCGCCGAATATCCGTCAGTAAGTTTAACTGCTGTTTCGAAAGAAGACAGGAAAAGGGTGCAAATTATATTGCACGAAATTTTAGGGGTGTAAAAAATTCCCGCTAACACAAAATGGACGAAAAACTACTGCACAAAATTGCTCTTTCAATGATTCCCGGGGTAGGGGGGATTTTAGCACGGAACTTAGTTGCGTACGTAGGGAGTGTAGAAGGGATTTTCTCAGAACCGTTAAAATCGCTGATGAAAATCCCGGGTATCGGGGAAATAAATGCCAGGCGAATAAAAAATAAAAGTGTTTTTCAAAAGGCTGAACAAGAAATAAAGTTCGCCGAAAAGTATGGGATTAAGGTTTTGTTTTATACAGATAAAGAATTTCCACGGCGTTTAAAAAGCTGTATCGATGCCCCGGTTTTAATTTATACAAAAGGGAAAATGGACCTTGACGAACAACACGTAATAAGTATTGTTGGCACTCGAAATGCCACCGGATACGGTAAAAAAGTGTGCGATCGCCTAATCCAAAATTTCTCGGAGAAAGGTTATAAAATTATGGTTGTTAGCGGTTTGGCTTATGGTATAGATATCCAGGCCCACAAATCGGCCATGAATTTTAACATTCCAACAGTAGCCGTAATCGGACACGGCCTCGATAAAATGTATCCGCCACTACATTCTGATACGGCTCGGAAAATGGTTAAAAATGGCGGCTTGGTCTCTGATTTTCCCAGCGGTACAAAAATCGACCCTTCAAATTTTATACGAAGAAACCGTATAATCGCCGGATTGGCCGATGCCGTAATTGTTGTTGAGTCGGCTAAAAAAGGGGGAGCCTTGATTACAGCCGACATTGCATCATCGTATAATCGCGATGTTTTTGCTTTTCCGGGCCGGGCCGGCGATAATTATTCGAAGGGATGTAACCAACTTATTAGAAATAGTGGGGCAAATTTAATTGAAGGAATCGATGATTTGGAGTATTTTATGGGATGGGAACCCGGCTCAGAAAACAAAAATGAACAAACCAGTTTGTTTGTAGATTTAACTGCCGAAGAGGAGAAATTAGTTGGGTTATTACAAAAACATGATGAACTTTTTATCGATCAGATTTCAACAGAATTTGATTTTCCCGTGAGCAGGGTTTCAGCCATGTTAATGAACCTGGAATTTAAAAATGTTTTGGTTGCACTGCCAGGGAAAATTTATAAACTGAAATAGTTTGTATTGAAATGGTGTAAGGCTATTTTTAGTTGAGAATAGATATTAGTCACGTTTCTAATAAAGAAACAATTTCGAAAGATCGAGGGTAATTCTGTAGTATTTTAATTTGGTTGTTACTACTCAGCGGCCCTAATGCGTTGATTATAAATAGCCCCATGCTTTACAGACTGTGTGAAAACAGTCTTTTTATCCTTTACCGTCCCATTTATGGGACGGATTTAGCGATGACACAAACTGTTGGACTTTAGTCCAACTATCTTATATTCAGGACTAAAGTCCAATTCTCTTTCTCTATTCAATAACCGTTGGATAAATCCAACGGCAAAGGATAGTCCCATTTACACACAGCCTGTTTAGCTTGGGGTTAAATGTTGTAAATGTCGGTAGTTTTGACGGGATTTTTGTTTCTTTTGAACAAAAATCAGGACAAAACGAATTGATAACTAACTATTTAGAGTCTGCTGATTTTCTAAAGTACTATATCCGTTGAATATTTCCACGAGCTTGAAAAATTTTTTGAAATAAAATTGTTTTTCAACTTGATAATCCAACTTTTGATTAAAGTAAAAAAAGCACCAGAGAAATATTTACATTTCTCCGCAATTTGCAATAACTTTATCAAATTCATTACAAATACTATTGAATTCACCATAGATTCGGATGTTTCTTGTAACCGGGCTTTTATGTTGTTCATTCCATATCCTCTTTTCCCTTGCCCAAATTTTGCTTCAACATGGTTTCTATCGGCTGCCTTTTTCTTTTTTCGATATTTTTGTGATGGTGATTGCTTGACCTGTTTTGGTGGCCTTCCTAAAGGTTTCCCAAAAGTTTCAATATTTTTCCCTTTTAAGTATTTACGGTTCTCCCGGGTTAAATATATTTTGTCGATTAAAATATATCTGGGGTACCGCCCATAGAGTTTTCTGAAATTTTCTACTGACGATATTAAGTCTTTTCCTTCATTAAAAGCTTCCCAGCTAAAGTGGTTTATCCTACTGAAGCCCCCTACTTCTGTGAGGTCAATTTTTGAACCAAATTCAACTTTGTTCTTGTCCTTTCCCCTTACGATAGGACGTACCCAAGGTTGGTAAATATTCACAATCCGGTTGGGCTGGCTATGGGTTTTGTTTTCGTACATCAATTTTTGCTGTCCGTACATTTGTCGTATTGTTTTCAAAATATTTTTGTCCCTCTTATCCAATATAGTGTCCCTGCCTGGTTTTGACAATAACCCGTCTACTATTTTTAAATCCCTTCGGATGTATTGTAGTTGCCCTTTTATCCCCCTTCGGATTTCTTTCCTGCTTTTACGCCTCTTTTTACTTGTCAATAAAAATTCTTTTCTTGCCTTTCTCCGGTAAGTTCGTGGCTTCACGCCATCCTGCCCCGGAATGTAGAGTAAATCGATGATGCGCTCAAGGTTTTCCCGGCCTTCGTTCAACAGGTTTAAATCTGTTGGGTATTTTATTTCTTGATCGGCTACTGTGGCATCTATCTTCAATGTCCCCCTATTTTTTGGCTCTGTGCCGCCTGTTTCATTATCATTTTTCTTTGATGAAGATTTTGTCTTGACCCTGCTTTGGTGGGGCTTCATATTTTCTGACTTCTCGATTAAAATACAATTGAACTTATCAAATTCTTTGCCGCCTAACCTTTTGCGGATGTCAACAAACAAACTTGGGTCAAAAGGTTGTTTGGTGGAAAATTCTTTCATCCCACAGAAATATTGGATGTACAAATTTTCCGAAATCATTTGCACTGTCCCCCGGTCATCCAGGTTCAATTTGTGCTTGACAACCAACGCCGCAATTACCATCCTGATATCCACGCTTTTACGGCCTGCATTAGGATCCAATTTTAGTCCGTAAATTCCGGCAAGTTCATCCCATGGGATAACTGCCGCCAGTTTTACCCATCTGTTTGCCTTGTCCAACTCCTGCTCAAAAGGGTGTTTGAACAGTTCCAATGACAATTGATTTTGAGAAGTGTAGTTTATCATAGATGCAAATATTTTGAGCATAATTTACTCAATTCCTTGCATTTTAATGCATGTTATCTGACTAAGATATTAACATATCTTGTTGATATAATGTACTTTAAATTGAAAAATGTAGAAAACCAGTAGAACCTATTTAGATTTTCTTTGTGCCGCTGAGTAGTAACATTTGGTTACATATTTACCAGTCATTATTTTAGGTTTTTTAAACTTGATGGAGAGATTGACAGAATCAGTTACTACATATTGTTTGAAAGGGAAAAATGCCATCAATTTTTGAATTACGGTTTTTTGGAAATTTCAATATGAAACATCCATGAACTGATATTTTTTGGTTCGGTTTGAAAGCGAATAATTTAAATATCGATGAAAATATCAAATTTCTATCCAATCACAACATTAATAATCTTCTTTGGGACAAGAATAAATTTACGTACAGTTTTTCCTTCCAACCATCTTTGGGCCCTTTCATCTGCCAAAACTGTTTTTTCAATTTCATCTTTTGGCATGTCAAGTGCTAACTCTAACTTAAACCGCATTTTACCATTAAACGAGACTGGATAATCAAAGGAATCTTCTTTTAGCAATTTTTCGTCAACAGAAGGCCAGGTTTCATAAGCCAGGGTTTTTTTGTTTCCATGCCCCGACCACAACTCTTCGCCAAGGTGTGGTGCAAAGGGCGACAATATTAAAGCAAAAACTTCAGCCGTTTTTTTAGTAACTTTTCCCTTTTTAATTGCCAGGTTATTAAATACCATCAACGCTGAAATGGCTGTATTGAATTTTAAATGGTCGATATCATATTCAACTTTTTGGATGGTTTTGTTCAGCAATTTTGCAACTTCTTTGTCTTCATCCCCTTCAACAATATTCTTAGGTTCGGAGAAAAAACGATATGCCCGGTTTAGAAAGTTAAACACTCCTTTTACGCCGTTTTCGGACCAGGGTTTTCGCTCATCTAAAGGCCCCATAAACATTTCGTACAATCGCAGAGAATCTGCCCCGTAATACTTAGTTACATCATCGGGGTTCACAACATTTTTCAATGACTTAGACATTTTGGCAACAATTTGCTCCAGCTCATCACCTGTTTCTTTACTAAAGAATTTGCCCTCTTTTTCAATAACCAAATCGGATGCAACTTTTGCACCTGATGAAGTTTTATACGCAAACGCTAAAATCATTCCCTGGTTAAACAGCTTTTGGAATGGTTCATCGCTTGAAACTACTCCCAAATCGAAAAGTACTTTGTGCCAGAATCGTGAATACAACAAGTGCAAAACTGCATGTTCCGCACCTCCAACATAAAGATCAACCGGCATCCAGTATTGTTCTTTTGCTTTATCAAAAATATTGTCGTTATTATCGGGGTCGATATAACGCAAAAAGTACCAACAAGAACCCGCCCACTGGGGCATAGTATTCGTTTCGCGTCTTCCTTTCCTGCCATTTTCATCGGTAATGTTCAACCAGTCGGTGGCATTCGATAGTGGCGATTCGCCCGAATCTCCGGGAGTATATTTTTCGAGTTCAGGAAGTTGCAGTGGCAAGTTGTTATCGTTAACTAAGGAAACTTCACCATCTTCCCAATGAATTACGGGAAATGGTTCACCCCAGTAACGCTGGCGGCTAAACAGCCAATCGCGCATTTTATAATTAACCGTTGCTTCACCAAGATTTTTCGACTCCAACCATTTGATTGTCGTATCTATTCCATCAGCCTTGTTTAATCCATTGATATTTAGCCCGGTTTCTTTGTCCGATGAATTTATGTACTCGCCATCCTCAGTCCAACAGGATTCTCCTGCCAGTATTTTATCTCTATTATTGGCATTTTCAGGATCGAGTATACAAATTACAGGGATATTAAATTCTTTGGCAAATTCGAAGTCGCGGGTGTCGTGCGCCGGAACGGCCATAATTGCGCCAGTTCCATATCCCGGTAAAACATAGTCGGCTACCCAAATCGGAATTTTTTCGTTATTTACCGGATTAATAGCAAACCTCCCGGTAAATACACCGGTTTTTTCTTTGGCTAAATCAGTTCGGTCTAAATCTGATTTTAAGGCTGCTGCTTTAATATAATTATCAACATTTTCATTTTTTTCTTGTGTAGTAATTTCATTTACCCAGGCATGTTCTGGTGCAATAACCATGTATGTGGCACCAAACAATGTGTCGGGACGGGTAGTATAAACCCTGAGTTTTTTCCCCAACCCGTCGATTTCAAAATCAACCTCGGCACCTGTCGATTTGCCAATCCAGTTTTTTTGGGCTTCTTTAATTCCGTGCGGCCAATCTAAGCCTTCTAATCCCTGTAATAATCGTTCAGCATAATTTGGTATTCGCAACAACCATTGTTTTAAATTTTTACGAACTACCTGGTTGCCACATTTTTCGTGTGCACCATCGGTTAGCACTTCCTCGTTGGCACAAACTGTTTTACACGAATCGCACCACCAAACCTGCGCGTTATCGTAATAAGCTAATCTTTTGTTGCTAATATAATTGTTTATTGCCTCTTTACCAGACGATTTAATTTCGTCAGGAATTGGCAATTCGGCGATTGGCCTTCCTTTTTTTATTTCACTGTCGAACCAGGTATTGTACAATTGTTTGAAAATCCACTGCGTCCATTTGAAATATTTCGGGTCGGTGGTGTTTATCTCCCTGTCCCAGTCGTAACTTAATCCTAAAGATTTTATTTGACGACGGAAATTGTCGCAATTTTTATTAGTAGTTTCTGCAGGGTGTGTTCCTGTTTGAATGGCATATTGTTCTGCCGGGAGTCCAAAAGCATCGTAACCCATCGGATGTAAAACATTTATCCCTTTCATCCGTTTGAACCGACTTATAATGTCTGTTGCCGTGTAGCCTTCGGGGTGTCCAACATGTAAGCCAGCTCCCGAAGGATAGGGAAACATATCGAGAATATAATACTTGGGTTTCGAAAAATCGTTAACAGTTTTAAATGTTTTATTTTCATCCCAATATTTTTGCCATTTGGGTTCTATTTCTGCAAAATTATATTCCATTTTTTTAATGTTGAATAAGGTCTTGATTTAAAAACGGCAAAGATAAAAAAATGATTTTATGCTATTCGATTAATTTCAACGTAAAAAATATTAACTATGAAATAGTATTTTTTGTTGATATAAAGCGTCAGATCCAAAACGCCAGATTTTATAATATTCAATAACTCAATGATTAATAATCGTCAACTTAGTTTTGTATCGTAAAAGCAGCTTTTGTTTAAAAAACAAACAATATTTTTTGCTATAATTTTTATGATTTTGGCCGGCACAATTAAACAAATAGGTATAACACTGGCAATTCAATAAGATAATTATACCCTGGCTAATTCTGGGCTACTGTCGTTTTACTATTTTTGGCACACGATTTGTAATGATTGTTTTCAACATGAAAACAATTAAACGGAAAACATTTTTAAAGTTTTCTCGTTATAAGTAAACAAGAGAGATAAGATACTTCACAGCAATTTGCTGTTTTTTCATAAGTTTGGTTTAGTTAGGTTTAGTTTTGATCCCGGTGCAGAGGCACCGGGATTTTTCATTTACGCTTGTTTCTTTTTAAAATATTCCAACTCTCCGGTAAGTGCAATTTCTTTCACTTTGTTAATAAGAGCCATTCTTTGATCCTCAGAAAGTTTTGTAAATGAACGCGCCAGTGCAACTTTTTCGCGCATAAAAGTTGCATTTTCGTTTCCAGAAATTAGAACTGTTACAGGCAGCGACCACACAAAATGCATGGCATCTTTAATACTCAAATAATTAGGTATTAAAGGGTCTTCTGAAGTCCAGTTAGCTTTTTCTTTTTTGGCGAAAAAGCGGCCATCGGCCAGCGATTTAATGGCTAGTATTCCCATATTTCGTTCAAGGGCTTTTGGGATAACGTTTTTCGTAAAACTAAAATACGACTGGTCGAGAATATTTACAGGCATTAACGCGGTATCGAAAATATCACTTTCTTTTGTACGTTCTAACATGTGGGTGTGTGCAAACGGATTTTGATGCCCGGTGAATCCTAAAAATCTAATTTTACCTTGTTGTTTAGCTTTTAATAATACCTCCAAAACCCCTTCTTTAATTCGGCTGTCAACATCCTCTGGTGTTTTTATCGAATGCACCTGGTACAAATCAATCTGGTCAACTTTTAATCTTCGTAACGAGCCTTCCAAATGCTCTTGTACTGCTTTTGCATCTTTCCCTGTAGATTTTGTCATCAGGAAAATCAGATCCCTGTAATTGGGAGTCAGGAATTTACCATATCGTTCCTCGCTGGTTCCTTTTGAATAACTTTCGGCAGTATCGAAAAAACGAACTCCACCTTCCAGTGCAGCTTCTATTATTTCCTGCGCATCGCGTTCGCTTGTCCATCCAACATGATAACCACCAGTTCCGAGCATGGTAACATATTCGCCAGTTCGACCGAGTTTGCGTTTTGGTAAAACTTCACCCAGCCTGTCAGAATCAGTGGTAGTTCCAAATGAGGCATTACTTATCGATAGTCCGGCAGTTACCCCTGCCAGTGATTTTAAAAAGGTTCTTCTATCAGCCATGATTTTTTATTTTAATGATTTTAAAATTTTATACTTATTTTTTAAAAAAATGTTTGCATTTTTAAGAACAACATTGTTGACCGGTTTGTTTTAATGATTATTTGAATTTAGGCCTAAAAATTTATTTTTACTATTATTTTCGATTGTATTTGAAGCACTTATAAAATTAAAATAAAACAAATGAAAAAATTAATAATTATTTTACTCGTTTTTACATGCGGTTTTTTAGTTGTAAATGCACAAACAATATCAATAAAAAAATCTCAGGCCTTAACTGAAGTAATTCCTGAAACTGTCGGGATTTCTTCTGAGCGCCTGGCACGATTGAATGAAATGTGTGAACAAGCTGTTAAAGAAGATAATTTACCAGGTATTGTAACTTTGGTGGCACGCAATGGTAAAATTGTACATTGGAAAGCTTATGGGATGGCCGACAATCAGTCGGGTAAAAAGCTTAAACGTGATGCTATTTTTAGGATCGCTTCGCAGTCGAAAGCAATAACTTCGACCGCGGTAATGATGCTTTGGGAAGAGGGAAAATTCCGATTGGACGATCCTATATCAAGATATATCCCGGAATTCGAAAATCCACAAATTTTAGAATCATTTAAATTCAGCGACACAACATATTTAACAAAACCTGTAGAGACTGAAATAACCATTAGGCATTTATTAACACATACTTCTGGAATTGGATATGGGGTAATTGATGGCGATGAGAGGATGAAAATGATTTATCAGAAAGCCGGAGTAACTGATTTATTTACAACTAAAAATATTAGCATTGAAGAGAGTGTGAAGAAATTGGCGAAACTGCCACTTCATCATGAACCAGGTGCTAATTTTACATACAGCGAGGGCTTAGATGTACTTGGCTATTTTATTGAAGTTATTTCTGGAATATCTTTCGAGGAGTTTTTAAGAACAAATATTTTTAATCCACTGGGAATGGGCGATACACACTTTTACCAACCAGATGAGAATGCTGACAGGTTGGTTGCAGTTCAACACAAAGTGAATGGAAAATGGGAAAAATACCCGGTTACTTTTTATGACACCGATTATCCTATAAAAGGGGCAAAAAGTTTTTTCTCCGGTGGAGCAGGTCTTTCCAGCACTGCAAAAGATTATGCGATTTTTTTGCAAATGTATTTGAATGGAGGGGAATATAACGGTGTCAGGTTGTTAAGCAGAACCACAGTCCAAAGTATTTTAGGTAATCAAATTGGAGATATCTGGGGCGAAGATGCCGATAAATTTTATGGTTTGGCATTTTCTGTTCTTACTCAAAACGGACAAAATAAGGGTGGGCTTGGAAGTATCGGGACATTCGATTGGGGAGGTTATTTTAACACTCAGTATTTTGCCGATCCAAAAGAAAAAATCATCGGTGTTATTATGAAACAAACGCAAGGCCCTGTTTCGGACGACACTGGTTGGAAATACAGGCAACTAATAATGCAATCTGTTGATGATTAGTACTTAAATTTGATTGTCGTTTTTTTAAAGATTATTTTCCTCAATTTAGTTTAGAATAATATTTTAACTAATCGTTGACAAAGAGTTTGGTTAGTTGTTTGAATTTCATTTTAGATAACTAAACGACATTGATTTAGATTTTCTACTTTTGCCCCATGAAACAGACTTTCGAAGAACTTAAAATATCAAAGGTTATTTTAAAAACGCTCGATGAAATTGGTTTTGTCGAACCAACACCCATTCAGCAAAAAGCCATTCCTAAAATAAACTCGGGGGCAAATGTTGTAGGGGTTGCACAAACCGGCACCGGAAAAACGGCGGCTTATCTTTTGCCTTTATTCACAAAACTTAAAAAAGCCGAAGGTTTGGCTCCAAGGTTATTGGTGCTGGTTCCTACCCGCGAACTTTCGATACAAGTTGGTGAAGATGTTGAGGAGCTAACCACGTATTCCGATTTAAGGTGTGCAGCAGTTTTTGGAGGAATTGGTTGGACAAAACACGCAGCTCTTTTAGAACCCGGCGTTGATATTTTAATTGCTACGCCAGGCCGCCTCTGGGATTTGTACCGCGCCGGTGCAGTCTCGCTTAAAAAATTAAAATACCTGGTAATCGACGAAGCCGACCGAATGTTAGATATGGGTTTTATGCCGCAACTATCGCAGTTGCTCGAAATTATTCCACCCCGCAGGCAAAATATGCTGTTTTCAGCAACATTTTCTGAAAGTATTGAAAAAATGGCCGAAGAATTTCTCGACCATTACGATAAAGTGGAGATGGCACCATCGGCAACAACTGTTGAATTAGTTACCCAATTGGCTTATAAAGTTCCTAATTATCGGACAAAATTAAGTTTGATACAAAATCTATTATTAGATGAAGAAATATTTTCGCGGGTGATTATTTTTGCCAAAACAAAGGAACATGCCGATGGGATTTTTAAAGTTATTAAAAGAAAATCGGAAGGCGAAAAACGAATATTACATTCGAATAAAGGTCAAAATTCGCGGATAAATTCTATTAATGCTTTTAAAAATGGCGAAGTTCGGATATTAATTTCCACTGATGTTTCTGCTCGTGGGCTGGATGCCAGTATGGTAAGCCATGTAATTAATTTCGACCTCCCGACAAGTTACGAAGATTATGTCCACCGGATTGGACGGACTGCCCGCGCTGGGAAAAGTGGAGATGCTATTTCGTTAGTCGATCCTTCGGAAGAGTGGGATTTGAAAAAGATTGAAAAATTAATCAGGAAGGAAATTCCATTATTGGATATGCCGGAAGGAGTTGAAATCCTGGAAACGGAATTTAAGGAAAATCAAGATCAACTTCGCGAGATCGACCGACAGAAAAAAATTGATGATCCAACGTACAAGGGAGCATTTCACGAAAAGAAAAGAAAATTTGATTCAAAACGTTCTTTTGTCGATCGTTTCCAGCGAACTAAAACACGGCAAAAACGTTCAAAAAAAGGAGGAAAACGACATTAAATTAATTGAATTGTAGCATCTGCTTTTACTTCACCATTAACAACGATCTCAAATTTATGCTCTCCAACAAAATGTTTTCTTGTCGAAAGATTTTTAAATGAGTGTTTTTTTGAAACTGGATATATCCCTGGTTTCATTTCTACTTCCTTCATTTGAAACACTTTTGGCGAAGTTTTGCCGGAAGATTTTACAAAATGAATAATATATTCCATTCGTACTTTTTGTTTATTTTCGGTTTCAAGCTTAAAATCGAAGGAGAAATAAATTTCATCGCCAATTTTGGGAGTTAAATTTGTGAATTTCAGGTTTTCGATTTGCATTTTATCAGGATTGGCAAATCCAAAAAGTAACATAGCTCTTTTATTCCCTTGTTTTAAAAGCGTGCGGCAAGCATGTTTTACTATCCAGTCGGTTTCTTTAGAATTACCTTGCCAACGTTCGCAGATGTCTAAAACCAGGTTAGGATGATCTTTCGAAATATCATTTAAGTTGTTGGCCACACTTTTACGGACAAATTCTTCCGGATCGTTTTTTAACTTTTCTAAAACAGGTAAAATTAATGCCGGATCGTTTTTTAAAGCAGGGACTCCCATTCCCCATGGTAAACGAGGGCGACAACCTTCGCTTGCAAACCGCCTGACTTTAAAGTCTTTGTCATCGGCCCACCGATCCATAAATTTCATTGCACCCTCCAAATCTTTGTTCAGAAAAGGACGGACTGCAAATTCTGAACTTCCACATTTGGTCAGTTCGCCGAGCGCAGGAAGTGAAATATCCCAATATCCCATTCCATAAACTTCAATATAATCGGGTAAAACAATGGCCTCGAACCCTGTAACTTTTGGTACAAGAGCTTTTAAGATCTCAACAGTTTTTGGAAAATCTTTTGGAAGGAATTGGTGCAGCGATAAAGTAGTATGCCGCATTTTTTCTTTTAATTCACGTTGCCCCCATTTTTCGTCGCAAACTGTGTTTACAAAACCAGTTGAATTAAAACCGGGATAAACTTCTGTTAAAATATCAGCAAAGAGTTTAACTTTTTCCAGTGGGAAAAGGATGTCTTTTAATTTTTCAGGCATAATTATTTTTTTTGAAGTTTAAGGTTGTTGGTTTAAAGTAAGTTCACAGAAATCAGATTGTCTAAATCCCGAAATAATGTTTCTTTTTCAAGCAGCAAATTTTTGTATTCATCATTTTTGAATAATTTCAAGCAAAATAATCTTCCCCTTCCAATTGTTTTCCTTAAAAGAATGAACCATTTAAAAGCCAGTTTTCCGGCAAAGGGAAGACTAATCAGAAAGGCCAGTTTTAACCAAAATCCTGGCAACAACCAGGAAAATGAAATTAGTTCAAGAACATAAATTAATGGGAATAAAATAAGCCCGGCCCCCAGAAAAAAGGAACTCCAAAATGAGGTGTCTCTCACCTTTTTACGAACAAATTGATCGATTAAAAAAAATGGTATCGCGTTAAATAGAAAGCCGAAAAGAAAGAGTGGAAGACCGATAAACAAGACCAGTTTATTAATTCCAATCATCCAGAAGTTGTTTTTGGGGTTTTCAATTAACCAACTTCTTATTTTTAATTTATCGATTTTTGATTTAAATGCATTAATTCCTAAAACCAGTTTTTCGGTTTCTATTGGTTTTTCGATTTCTAAATTGTCCAAATGTTTTGCCAGAATCTGATCCGACTTAAACAAGTTTAAAATTGAGAATTTTTTGTTTTGTCTTTTGAGAAAATGTTTTCCGTAAACCTCCCTGATTTTTTCAAAATCGGAATAATATTTTTTACTTCTGAAATCGAGAACCAGGGGTAAAACGGAATCATAAATTTTTGTTCGTAACGAGAGGGTGGCCGCGTTTGGATTTTCTTTGTATTCATCAAAATAATTGTGAACAGGAACTGGATCCCCAAAATTTACAATCAACGACCGGTCGAATTTCCAGTAATTACTATAATATATCCCCGTTGGAATAATTTGAATATCAAGGTTGTAATCTGTTTTTTCTGCAGCCATAAAAGCAATGCGCGGAACTGCTTTTTTGTGGGGTATCATTTGGCGTTTTGCCGAATGGGCAGCCTCGGGGAAAAGTGCAAGGGCAAAATTATTTTGCAATACTTTTATAGAGTCAGCAAAAGTTTTGTCGTTTTGTGCCAGGTTTTCTTTTCCATCGCGTAAGCGGTAAACCGGCATAATTTTCAGGAACCTTAAAATGACACTAACAGTTTTCGATTTAAAAATGTCGGCGCGTGCAAGCCAAACTGGTTGATAAGGTGTGTTTAATAAAACTGCCAATGGGTCGCTTAAAGCATTTTGGTGGTTTGGGGCAAAAACAATGGGTTTGTTTTTAGGGATGTTTTCTTTCCCGGTAATAATAATTTTTTTATAAATAAACCAATCGACAATTATAACATATCGTTTTAAACACCAGTACCCAAAAGACCATTTTTCGTATTTCATAATGTAGTTTGAAATATTGGATTGTTAAACAGGGACATGAAAACGAAACACCGGGCGATAACAACGTACCAGTTAAAATTAAAAACTTCAAGCGCTCCTTTCATGAAAAAAATTTTTGTGCCTTGAAAATAGGAAAACTCTGTGAAAAAGCAATAAAAAAACCAGATCCTCTATTTGTAGAGAACCTGGTTTATAGTTTAATTCTATTTTTTTTAGTTATCTAAAAGTAACTTTTTCATTTTTGCATGAATATCGGTATTTTCCATAATACCAATAAATTTTTCAGCTCCCGGGCCGTAAGAAAAAACTGGGACCATTACTGCGGTATGTCCTCCGGTTGGAAATCCGGCATTTACTACACCTGTTTCGAAGCTGCCGCCTGTAATTGCCATTCCGCCTGTTTCATGGTCGGCAGAAACCACTACAAGAGTTTCACCATCTTTTGCAGCAAATTCAAGTGCTTTACCAATAGTTTTGTCAAAATCGAGCATGTCTTCAACAACATAAATTGTGCTTGCAGCGTGCCCGCCCCAATCAATCTGGGAGCCTTCGACCATTAAAAAGAACCCCTTTTTATTGTTGCTTAAAATGTTGATGGCAGTTTTGGTTGCTACCGGCAGCATACTTTTTCGTTCGTTAATTCTTCCATTATGCACATCGGCTGTTAATGCTGCCAATTTCCCGGTTTTAATATTTTTAATTTTATTTAAATCGCTTTCAACGCGATATCCTTTCTCTTTCAATTCGTTTAATAAATTACGCCCGTCTTTACGTTCGGTAAAATGTTGGGTGCCACCACCAATAAAAACATCGATATCTGTTTTTAGGAAATCAGCTGCAATTTCTTCGTACATATTTCGGCTTGGTTGATGCGCAATGTACGATGCCGGCGTTGCGTGTGTAATTGCCGATGTTGAAACCAAACCGGTTGCCAATCCGTTTTCTTCGGCATCTTCTAAAATTGTTTTTACCGGGTTATTGTCGGGGTCAACCCCAATAGCACCGTTGTATGTTCTTACTCCTGCCGAAAGGGCAGTGCCACCGGCTGCCGAGTCGGTAATGTAATTGTCGGATGATTGGGTTTTTGAAAAGCCAATGTATTTGCAGTTTTCAAGAAAAAGATGCCCTTTGTTTGCAGTTAATCCTGCAAATACCTGTGAAACCCCCATTCCATCTCCAATTAGGAAAATAATGTTTTTTGGTTTTTCCGATTTGAATTTCTGAGGGAACATTTTAACCTTGTATGTTTCGCCGCCGAGATATGTTTTTTCAATATCCTTTGCCTCGGCATTTAAGTATGTATCCTGGGCAAAACCCTGGATTCCCATTTGCAATATAATTGCTATCAGTAATAATTTTTTTAACATCTGTTTTAATTTTAATTAATCCGTAAAAAATAACGTAAAAAGCGGTGCAAAAGTTCAAACAAAAAGTGAAATAAACAAACAATACGAAATTACAGTTATTTAAATTTTTTTAGTTCATTTTTGTTGAATTCTTTATTCAGGAAAAAAGTTGTCCCCTCTTTTGATGTATTCATCTTTATAACATTCATTATTAAGAAATTACTGAGAATATCTTCAGCTTTTTTGCGTGAAATAAAGGCAAGCCTCATAAATTTAGATAATGAAATATGGGAGTTGTTTTGAAGAAAATCGATGAGGTATTTTTCATCGTTGGAATAAGTAAAGTAAATCCCTTTTGGATTTCTTTGTTTTTTCCAGACTTCAACCTGGATATTATGTGCCATATAGTTTTCATCAGCAATTCTGATGTAGGCCAGCCATTTACCCATATCATCTTTTGCAAAGTGAGGTCTTTTTATGCTTTGATTAACCGTTATTTCAAGAACAGTTTTTCCTTCTGCCTGCCACTGTTTTGTTGAAAAACTGATAGCAGGATTACTGTAAATTTTGGCTGCTGCTTCAACCATATAAAATTCTTCGTCGCTGCTTATCCCTATAATTTTGCCATTGTCTTTTACGCCAATTAGCAACCGTCCGCCATTGGTGTTTGCAAAAGCAACCAACGATATTGCAATTTTTTTGGAGTCGTTAATGCAGTATTTAAAATCTTGCTGCTGATGTTCTCCTTCTTCAATTAAATTGTACAGGAATGTGCTCAAAACTAAGTCTTTAAATAATTACACATTAAAAATGGCGGCAACATAAACTGGTAAAAAATAAAATAAAAACTAATCGGTTTTATAACTTTTATTTATTTTCCCCAATCATGGCGATCAACTCTTTTTCGTGTTGATTTTCTTCAATACTTATTTGAATAGCTTCAGGAATTTCTTTCCCGATTTCGTTGTAATTTATTTGAGCACGTTCTTCGCCCCGTTCCATAAGTTTCAGTCCGAAATTTAGCCCAAAAATCATGGCAATCCAGTAAAACTTAAAAATATCCCACTTGCTTGGTTCAACTTCGCGCCCGCTATATTTCATCCAAATCGAGTAGTGCCGTAGCTCGTCATCGGCAATAGAATTCAGGATACCTTTGTTTTTTTTATTTTTTGTTGCACGTGCTAACCTTTTATAAATGTGGTACTCGGTTACTTCGTTACGTTGCGCCTGGATAATTTGTTTCCTGACCAAAGGCGTTAAAGGTTTTATTTCAATTTTTTTGCTCATATTATTTTAACCATTCAAAAGTTATGTAATGATCCGGGCTCATTCCCAGATTTTGATAAGTTTTATGTGCCGTAAGATTTGATTTGTCGGCATACAAACGTATCCCATTTAATTTATTGTCATTTAAAACTAACTCTTTTACATGAGAATACATACTGCGATAAACCCCTTTTCTACGAAATTCAGGGACAACATAAACAGATTGGATCCACAAAATTGTACCGTTGCGCCAATCGCTCCATTCGAAAGTTGTTAATAGTGAGCTTACAATTCTTCCGTCAAATTCGGCCACATAATATTGCCCTTTTGATGAATCATTATATACTGCTGCTACTCCTTTTTCAACAGTGGGGAGGTGTAATTCAATATTTTCAGTTTCTTTGGCCATGGCCAACTGAAATTCCAAAATGTATTTGAGATCTTCTTTTTTTGCTTTTCTTACAATCATAATTCGGAACAATAATTTGGCTAAATTAACAATTCCTGAATAATGATTAAATTTCACCATTTTTTGCAAGAATTGAATAATCGGCCTTAAAATTTTTAAGTAAATGAAAGTTATTGTAGGATCAAAAAATCCCGTAAAGAAAGAGTCCGTTTTAGTTGGTTTTAAATCTTTTTTTAATTCTGTTGAAGTAAAAGGTTTTTATTCAGGTTCAGGAGTCGCCGACCAACCTTTGAGCGATAAAGAAACACTGAGTGGTGCAAGAAACCGGGCCGAAAATGTAAAGAACAATTATAGAGATGCTGATTTTTGGGTTGGAATTGAAGGGGGAATTGAAACTACCGACAAGGGATTAACTGCTTTTGCCTGGGTTGTAATATTGTCGGCAGTTAAATATGGCGAAGCGCGCACCGCATCTTTTCTTTTGCCACTGACAGTGGCCGCCCTTGTTCAACAAGGTTACGAATTAGGAATTGCCAACGATATTGTATTCAATAAAACTAATTCAAAACAAAAAAATGGTGCAGTGGGTATTTTAACCCAGAACATTGTTAGCCGCACCGAATTGTACAAACAAGCTGTTCAGTTGGCATTGATCCCGTTTATTAATCCCGATTTTTTTTAAATGGGTACTACTTATTGCCGATCTTGTTTATTACGTCTTCAATCTTAATTCTTTCCTCTTCTAAAAGAACCAGTTGCATTTTTTCTTTTTCAAGCAAGTTACTCACCATAGGTCCGACTTCGGATCAGTTTAATTATCGGGTTGGTGGGATAAAAAGTTTTCTTTTATCTTTCATCCATGGAAATGGAAATACTACTACGCCACTTACTGCCAGAAGAGTTATTT
>Ga0233437_1002086_pt1 | contig 32216 bp, 28 predicted proteins | sample SI_122_August201_FD_182714 | JGI IMG/M metagenome (GOLD analysis project Ga0233437, IMG submission 182714) | Seawater microbial communities from Saanich Inlet, British Columbia, Canada - SI_122_August2016_200_MG | ecosystem: Environmental > Aquatic > Marine > Inlet | place: Canada: British... | reverse complement strand
TATTATCGAGCTTTTCTAATATCTTCATTCAATTCCTCCTGTTTTTACAACCTAGAAGATACTTAAAATTAGTCAAATCAGATTCAGCTCATTTGTAACATTTTTCGGTTCATGCAAAAGCCCTGGGGTAAGGCATGGTGCAAAAATTTAGAACGATATTCAGATTACTCTAACAGGGTTGGGAGAGGGCGAAGTTATGTGAAAAATGGTTTTATATTTGATCTGAAAATATTTAAGGGAAAAGTCATATCTTTGGTTCAGGGAACCAGAGCAACACCATACACATGCGAAATTAGCTTTAATCTCCTTTCAAAAAGTAAGTGGGAAAAAATACAAGAATTAACAGAATCGCGATTTAAAACGTTGGAGGTTTTGCTAAAAGGGCAATTTCCAAAAGAACTTCAAGAGATTTTTTCAGAACAGGGAACAGGAATATTCCCTACACCAAAAGAGATAAAATTTGATTGTTCATGTCCTGACTGGGCTTCTATGTGTAAACATATTGCAGCAACACTGTATGCTATCGGAGCCAAACTTGACAAACACCCTGAACTTTTGTTCAGTCTTAGAGGTGTTAATATGTCTGAATTAATTGGAAGTGCATTGGAAAAACATAAAAACTCGCTGTTAAAAACAGCAAAAAATATAAAAAGCAATAGAGTTTTAGACGTCAGAGACAGTTCACTTGGAAAACTTTTTGACATTGAATTTAATTCCTGATTATAATAATAATTGTATTTAACAAAGGATCATTTTATGAAAAAGCATTTTTTTACAGGATCATTACTTATTGCTGCAAGTCTAATACTTGTTTCATGTTGTTGTATTTTTTCAAATAATAAAGAACTTAAAGCGGAAAATTCAGGAGAAACTTTCAAAGGTAAACCAGGCGACACGATTACCATACTGCTCAAAAGTAATCCAACAACAGGCTATAATTGGTCAGTACAACAAAATGATAATAACATAATAAAATTAGTCAATTCAAAATATAATTCTGATTCCAAGTTAATAGGTGCTGGAGGTAATCAGAAATATACTTTCAAACTTTTAAATCCAGGAAAAACAGAATTAAAACTTGTTTATAAAAGAGCATGGGAAAAAGTACCGCCAATTAGAACATTCAATCTAAATGTCATAGCTAAAAAATAACAGTCAACAAAAAAGCCCGAATTCTTATGAATGCGGGCTTTATAAATATATTTATATCAATTTACTATTCTAAATGTGTCAATGCCTGTTGACCAAGAGGATATACATTAAATCCAATTTTAAACAGTTTTTTATGATCTAGAATATTTCTACCGTCAAATATAAACGCAGGTTTTTCCATTGATTTATATAGTTTTTCATAATCATAATCTTGAAAATCTTTCCATTCTGTAACAACTAAAATAGCATGTGAATCTTTAGCTGCTTCGTATGGATCTTCAAAATATTCAATATTAGTTTTTAAATGTTCTAAATCAGACTTAGCATTTTTTAATGCTTTTGGGTCGTGTATTGCGAGATCAGCATGCTCTTCAGAAAGCAGTTCTGAAATATAAATTGCAGGTGATTCTCTTGTATCTCCTGTATCTGCTTTAAATGCAAAACCGAACAGTGTGATTTTTTTATCTGCAACAGAGTTAAACATAGTTTGGACAACTCTCTTAACAAAACGTCTTTCCTGAAATTCATTCATCAAAACAACCTGTTCCCAATATCTGGCAACTTCTGGCAAATTATAATGTTCACATAGATAAACTAAATTAAGAACATCTTTTTTGAAACATGATCCGCCAAAACCAACACTTGGGTTTAAGAATTTAGCACCAATTCTAGTATCCATTTTTGCAGCTTTAGCAACTTCCAATACATTGGCATCTGTTTTTTCACAAAGTGCTGAAATACTGTTTATAGAAGAAATCCTCTGAGCTAATAGAGCATTTGCGACAAGTTTTGTAAGTTCACTACTCCACACATTTGTTGTAACAATTCTTTCTTCAGGAATCCAATGTGCATAAATATCAGTAACTTTTTTTAATGCTATCTGACCTTCTTCAGTTTCCATTGCACCGACTAAAACTCTGTCAGGATTTTCCAAGTCGGCAATTGCAGTACCTTCTGCTAAAAATTCAGGATTTGATAATACTTCAAATTTAAGTCCTTTGTCGTTAGATCTTAAAATACGACTCATAGCTTCAGCTGTTCTGACAGGAAGAGTACTTTTTTCTACGATAATTTTATCTCTATCAGACTGTTTAACAATATTACGTGCTGTTTTTTCCCAGTACTGTAGGTTTGAAGCTTTTCCGGCACCTTCTCCAAAAGTTTTTGTAGGAGTATTAACACTTACAAAAATAATAGAAGCTTCTTTTATAGCACTGTCTACATCAGTTGTAAAAAACAGATTTCTATTTAAAGCTCTTTTAGTAACTTCATATAGACCAGGTTCATAAATAGGCAATTCTTCAGACTGCCATTCTGCAATTCTCTGTGCATTTATATCGGCAACAATAACTTTATAATCTGGACATTGATCCGCAATAACAGCCATTGTAGGTCCACCAACATAACCTGCTCCGATACATAATATTGTTTTTTCGTAGCTCATTTATAATCTCCGATTTTTCTAATATAGATTTAAAACTTAATTTTTATTTTTCTGAAGTATATCCTAATATAGCAGATAAAAACTTTTCTGCTTCATATTTAGTAATATTTTTCCTTTTTGCATATTCAACAACCTGGCTTTCTCCAACCTTGCCTACAGAAAAATATTTAGCTTCAGGATGAGTAAAATAAAGCCCGCAAACAGAAGCTGCCGGTGACATCATATAGCTCTCAGTTAAGTGTATTCCAATATTCTTTTCCGCTTCAAGCATTTTGAAAAGTGTCAATTTTTCAGAATGATCAGGAGAAGCAGGATATCCTATAGCAGGTCTAATTCCCTCACTCAAATCCTCTGTTTTTCTATTTGGCTGCCAATAATCTTTTATAACAATTTCATTTAAAAGCTCTGAAAATGCCTCGGCTAAACGATCAGCCAGTGCTTTCGTCATAATTGCTTTATAATCATCATTATCATTTTCAAATTTTTTAACAAGAGCATCAACGCCAATACCTGCAGTTGTAGCAAACATGCCAATATAATCGGGAGAATCTGATTCTTTAGGCATAATAAAATCAGATAATGATTTACTTTTAGCATTAATATTTGGCAAGACCTGCTGTCTTAAATTATACATTTTAGAAACTTGTCTGCTTCTGTTTTTATCTGAATATATTACAATATCGTCACCATCAGAATTGGCCGAAAATATTCCGAAAACGGCATTAGCCTTTAGAAGATTGTTTTCTATAATATATTCCAGTAACTCTCTTGCATCATTATATAATTTAGCTGCCTCTTCACCTCTTACCGGATCAGTTAAAATATCAGGATACTTTCCTTTTAATTCCCATGCATTAAAAAAATATGTCCAGTCAATATATTCAACCAATTTTCTAAGAGGATAATCTTTTAGTACTTTTACACCGACAAATTCAGATTTAACCGAAGGATTTTTATCCCAATCTATACTATATCGCTTTTCTCTTGCAATCTTAATACTCGTAATCTCACGATGAGCTGAAGTCCGATTGTAACTTTCAGCTATTTTTCTGTATCCATCAAGTACTCTTTCTGCATATTCTTTTGAATTGTGTCCCATAAGAGAACTTGCGACACTTACAGAAACAGAAGCATCTTTTACGTGTATAATAGGTCCTGAATAAGCAGGCAGCATTTTTACAGATGTATGAATTGACGATGTTGTTGCTCCTCCAATCAAAAGAGGAATTTTCAAACCTGCCTTTTCCATTTCATCGGCGACATTTATCATTTCATCCAATGACGGTGTTATTAATCCGCTAAGTCCGATAATATCTGCTTTTTCTTTAGCGGCAGCAGCTATTATTTTGGAACATGGCACCATTACTCCAAGGTCAATAATCTCAAAATTATTACACCTTAAAACGACATTCACAATATTTTTACCTATATCATGTACATCACCTTTAACAGTTGCCATTACAATTTTGCCAACATATTTATGCTTAGAACCTTTTGATTTGTTTTCAGCTTCTATATAAGGTGTTAAATAGCTGACAGATTTTTTCATAACTCTGGCACTTTTTATTACTTGCGGCAAAAACATTTTTCCTGCCCCGAAAAGCTCCCCTACAGCATTCATACCACACATCAAAGGACCTTCAATAACGTCTATTGCTTTATCAACACGCCCTCGTGCTTCCTGCATATCTTCTTCAACATAATCGGTAATTCCTTTAATAATTGAATGAACAATACGCTCTTCTACTGAGTTAGATCTCCATGAATTATCAGCTTTACCTGCTGAAGAAGTTGACTTAATTGAAATAGCTCTATCAAGAAGTTTTTCTGTTGCATCATCTGCACGGTTAAGAACTACATCTTCAGCTAATTTTAAAATATCTTTGGGAATTTCTTCATATACTGTTAACTGCCCGGCATTCACAATTCCCATGTCCATCCCTGCTTTTACAGCATAATATAGGAATACTGAATGTAAAACTTCTCTAACAGAATTATTGCCTCTGAAAGAAAAAGATAGATTACTTACACCACCGCTAATAAGACAGTGCGGGCAAACTTTTTTTAACGCCTCAGTTGCTTTTATAAAATCAACTGCATAATTATTATGTTCCTCTATTCCTGTTGCAATAGCCAAAATAGCAGGGTCAAAAATAATATCCTGAGGCTTATATTTTACCTGATTAACCAATATATCATAAGCTCTTTTACAAATACTGATTTTCTTCTCACATGAATCAGCCTGACCATTTTCATCAAATGCCATAATAACAACTGCGGCACCATATTTTTTAGCCAGTTCAGCACGATGTATAAATTCCTCTTCGCCTTCTTTTAAGCTGATAGAGTTTATAATACATTTTCCCTGAAGACATTTAAGACCGGCTTCAATTACATCCCATTTTGATGAGTCAATCATAACCGGAACTTTACATATATCAGGTTCTGAAGCAACAAGATTTAAAAAAACCTTCATCTCCTCCTGAGCATCCAGCATTCCGTCATCCATATTAACATCAATAACCTGTGCTCCGTTTTCAATCTGATTCCTAGCAATAGATAGCGCTTCCTCGTAATTTTTTTCTCTAATCAGCCTGGCGAATTTTCTTGAACCGGAAACATTTGTTCTTTCGCCAACATTAACAAAGATACTGTCAGGTCTAATTTCAAACTGTTCGAGTCCGCTTAAATAACAGTATGGTTTTCCTTCATTTCTTTTTCTAGGTGTATAACCTGCTACTGCCTCGGCAATTGCTTTTATATGAGCAGGAGTTGTTCCGCAGCAGCCACCGATAATATTTACCAGACCGTCTTTTGCAAAACCTTCTATTATACCGCCCATTATTTCAGGTGTCTGATCGTAATCACCAAACTCATTCGGCAAACCGGCATTTGGATGACAGTTTACATATGATGTAGCCATCTTGGATAAAGATTTCAGATGCGGATACATTTGTTCAGGACCTAAAGAACAATTAAGACCACAGCTCAAAATAGGAGCATGGGACACAGAAATCCAGAATGCTTCAATTGTCTGGCCTGACAGATTTCTACCGCTGGCATCTACAATTGTAGCAGAAATCATTATAGGAATCTCAACATCCATTTCTTTAAAACATTCCAGTATTGCAAAAATAGCAGCTTTACAGTTTAGTGTGTCAAATACGGTTTCAATCATCAGAATATCAACATTACCGTCAATTAAAGCTTTGGCTGTTTCTTTATAAGCAACAACAAAATCATCAAAATAAGCATCTCTGTATCCTGGATTTTCTACGTCAGGAGAAATTGATGCGGTTTTACTTGTAGGGCCTAAAATCCCTGCAACAAATCTTGGTTTGTCAGGAGTCTTTGCTGTCATTTTGTCAGCGGCTTCTCTGGCAACACATGCTCCGGCATAAGTAATATCATAAACTCTATCTTCTAAACCATAGTCAGCCATAGACATAGAACTGCAGTTAAAAGTATTGGTTTCAATAATATCAGCTCCGGCATCCATATATTTAGTATGTATTTCGCTAATAACTTCAGGCTTAGTAATTGATAAAAGGTCATTATTACCTTTCAAATCAACTGTACTATTTTTAAAGTGTTCTCCACGAAAATCACTTTCTTCCAGTTTATATCCCTGAATCATAGTCCCCATCGCACCGTCAAGGATTAGGATTCTATCTTTTAAGGCATTCTCTAAAACGCTTCTACTTTTTAAAATTTTCATAAGGTAAGTTCAATATATTAATTATTTAATTGTTGGCTGTTGGTCTTTCGCTATTGCCCTTTGGCTTTTAGCTATTTAACGATATTACTAGTTTCTAATCTATTAAATCTACATGAATCGATTATCAAATGCAAGAATATACAAATAATATACTTATACTGGTTCTTTATCGCCAATGTTACATCGTGCAAAATATCAAAAAATTGGGGGTTTATTCAAAAAAATCCCATACAATAGTTTTTGAATATATGTATCAAAAAATTTATTGATACAATAATAAAAATAAGGAGAATTACTCATGGCATTAAATAATATCATCTCAATGTGTAGAAAAAAACTGGCAACAGTACTTGCATCTCTATTTGTTATAGCATTAATCGCAGGATGCTCGTCAACGAAAACCATCAGTGGACAAATACTGATAAATAAAAATCTACCCCCCCCTAAAACTATTTGGGTATCTGATTTTATAACAAATCCAGCAGATATACATGCCAATATATCTCCAACCGAAAAAATCAGCAAAACAAACAAACCTCTAACTCCAGAAGAAACACAGAAAATACAGCAACTAGGCAAGAGCATTGCATCACAACTTGTGAAACAGATTAATGCTATGGGACTACATGCAAAACAAACTACATCATCATCAAAACCACAAGTCAACGACATTGTATTATCAGGATATATTTATTCTGTAGAAGCAGGAAACAAAGCCGAGCGTATTTTCATTGGAATGGGCTATGGGGCCTCTAAATTAAATACAATAGTTGAAGGTTATCAAATGACACCTAAAGGATTGCATAAACTCAGTTCTGCCGTCCTGGTAGCTGACAGCAATAAAATGCCCGGTGGTGGTGGAATGAGTGTTGTCTCATTTATTCTCACCAAAAACCCCATCTCATTAATTTTAGGTCCAGCCATAAAAGGAGTTCAGGAAATTGGTGGCAGCCCAACACTTGAAGGCAGGGTAAAAGATACAGCTTCTAAAATTGCCGATAGTCTAAAAATCAGATTCCAGGAAGAAGGCTGGATAAGTAAAGACAATAAAAAATAAAATTATTAAGTTGTTGATATTTTTTTTAATTAATCTTTTTCTCATATTTTCTCTTTGTAGTGATTAAGCTAATATTGCTAAGTTTTTCTTTTAATGAACTGAACAGAAGAAAGAAACTTGGCACAAGAAATAATGAAACTAACTGACTGAATATTAATCCACCTACAACTATTAGACCAAGCGGTCTCCTAAGTGCTGCATCTGTGCCAAAACCTATTGCTATTGGCAGAGCACCGACAATAGCTGTCAAACCTGTCATCACGATTGGCCTGAATCTGACAATACACGCACTATGGACAGCTTCGTATGGGCTGACATTATCATTCCGAATACGCTTCATGGCAAAGTCAACAATCATTATACCGTTTTTTGCCACCAGACCTATTAGCAGAAACATTCCTATATACGCATAAATAGATAATTGTGATCCAAACAGAAGAAGTGTCCCCAATCCACCAACTGCCGCGGTAGGCAAAGTTGTAAGTACAGTAAAAGGGTGAATAAAATCTTCATATAATATTCCCAATACAATATATTTTAAAAATACTGCTATCAGTATAAGTATCGCCAATGATGCAATTGTAGAAATAAATGCCTGAGCTGTTCCCAAAAATACACCATGCACTGAAACAGGAAATATAGTTTTAGATATCTCTGAAATTGTATTTGTCGCATATTCCAGGGAAGTTCCAGACTTAAGATTGAATGATATTGTAGCTGAAACAAACTGCTGATAATGTGTAACACTTTGCGTGCCTATTGTCTCCTTTGTTGTTATCACAGAACTTAAAGGTATAAGAGTGTCATTTATTTTTGATCGTAAATATATTTTTGATAAATCTGATGGGCTGCTTGAATCTTTATCATTATTTTGAATAATAACATCATACTGGTTAGTATCTTCAGAAAAATATGTAGTTTTTCCATGTGAAAATGCTAGATTTAATGCATCTTCGATCTGTTTAGCAGTAATCCCCAAGCTGGAAGCCTTATCTCTGAGAATACTGATACTGAGCTGTTTCATGTCAAGTTGAACATCACTTTGAACATCTTGAAAGTCAGGTTTATTTTTAAGTGCCTTTTCTAATGCAGCTGCACTTTTATATACCTGATCCTGTTCATTCCCTGTAATAGTATAGGAATATTCTGCACCCATTGCAGTATTATTTCCACCTGTAGGTATTTTAAGCACAGGATTTGCAGTTAGATAGACTTTTCCAAGAGGAAAAGGTATCTTTGCTATTTTACTATTTAATTCATATATAACGTCACTGATTGGTAATCTTTCATTTTCAGGTTTTAGCATAATCATTACTCTGCCAGTAGACTGATCTGCCCCATCATCCATTCCTGTAATAGTAAAAAAATGTGAAATGTTTTTATCCTTATCAATAACTTCATTAACATAATTCTGATATTTTTTAACCTGTTCACTTGATACTCCTAGGGGCGTTTTTATCTTGCCAAAAATATTTCCACTATCTCCATTTGGTATAAATGTCTTAGGAATCATAAAATAAAAAGCAATTGAACCGAACATACAAAGAAGCCAAATAAATACAGCTAAACGATATTTTTTTAGTGTAATATTTAAAATTTTCCCATAGGCCTCTATAATTCGATTCAATATATTATCTTTAAATATTATTAATTTATTTTTCTTATTTACAGAAGCTCTGCTTAGAAGCTTAGAATTCATCATAGGGGTAAGAGTCAGTGATACAATTCCAGAACATGTTACAGCTATAATTACCGTCAGTGCAAATTCTCTGAATGTCTTACCTATAGTACCTCCCATAAAAACTATTGGAACAAAAACTATTATTATTGACAATGTCATAGATATAACTGAACCTGTTATTTCTTTGGCACTTTTAATAGCCGCTTCTTTGGGGTCTTCGCCCATTTCAATATGTCTACTGTTATTTTCCAGAACAACTATTGCATCATCAACAACAAAGCCTACAGCAAGAGTTAGCGCTAAAAGAGAAAGATTATCCAGGGAAAAGTTTAAGAAATACATAACCAAAAATGAAAATATAAGTGAAGCAGGAAGTGCAACAGCAGGTATTAATGTATCTCTCAACCTTCCCATAAAAACAAAAATAACCAATACAACAAGAAGAAAAGATATATATAGAGTGTCTTTGACATCATTTATTGAATTTACGATAGAGCCTGATTGATCATAAATGATTTTTGCATTTATAGAATCCGGAAGATTAAGCTTGTTTATTAAACTTTTAACATCACCTGCCACTTGAATTGTATTAGAACCTGTCTGTCTTGTTACCTCTATCATTATTGGATTGAGAACTTTTTTACTCTTTGCATCATAATAATTAAGAGAAAAGTTTTCATTTTTAGTAGATAGATATGCTTCTCCAATATCCTTTATTCTTATAGGAGAACTATTATCATACTTAATAACCAGGTTGTTATATCCTGCTGCTGTAGTCAACTGACCGCTGGCTTCAATAGAGTAAGTATCATATTTACCACTTAAACTTCCGTTTGATAAATTTACATTCTCATTACTCAATGCTGTTTTTATATCTTCCAACGTAACTTTATAATCGGCCATTTTAGACGGATCAAGTTTAATTCTTATCGCTGCAGGAACACTTCTGATAGTAACATCAGAAACTCCGTTTATTGTACTTACCTGCTGAGCTATTTCCTGATTTGCAATATCGTATAGCTCTTTATGTGAAATAGAGTTAGATGTAACAAGTATATCTATTATCGGCCGGGCAGATGGATCTACCTGTTTAAAACTTGGATCATTAGGAAGATCATCAGGAAGATCTGATTTAGCACTTGATATTGCATTTTGGATTTTCGTAAGAACTTCATTTATATTAGTACCAACATCAAATGTCAGTACTATTTGAGACTGACCTTCTGTACTGGTAGATAAAATACTTTCAAGGCCGGTAATAGACATAAACTGTTTTTCAAGTGGAGTACTAACAGTAGAAGCTACTGTTTGAGGTGTGGCACCAGGATAACTTGTAGTCACCTTAATTATGGGATAACTAACTGTAGGTAAATCAGCTACAGGCATTTTTAGATATGCACCGATACCAAAAACTAAAATGGTAATAAATACCAGGGTTGTCATTACAGGTCTTTTTACAAAGACTTTAGAGATATTCATTTTTTACTCCGATTAAGCTGTTTTTGTTGTTAACTTATCAGGTTGCATTATTTCAACAACAGCTCCAGAATATAGATTTTGCTGACCAACTGTTACAATCTCATCGCCTGCTTTTATATCCCCTTTTATTATTAAAATATTATTGTCATATCGACTGCCTGTTGTTATTGGAATTTGCTTGACAATATTATCTTTTCCGACGGTATATACATATTGACCTTTTGGACCAATTTTAATCGCATTTACAGGAATCAAAACTGCATTTTTATGTTCACCTAGAATTACTCTTACATTGACATATTCTCCAGGCAAAAGATCCAGTTTATCATTTGGAACTTCTGCTGAAAGCGAGATTGTAGATGATGATTTATTGACAGTGTTATTTAGATGATTTAAGCTGCCTTCATAAGTTTTTTTAACCGTATCATTACCATACATATTTAGTGTGTGAACTGTTATATAAACTTTAAGACTGTTATTTGATATAGCTGTACTTAATCGTTCCAGGTTTTTTGAAGGGAGAGTGAAATTAACCCAAAGAGGATTTATAGAATTGATATTTAATAATGTGTCATTAACTGCTACAACATTACCTACATCAATGTTACTCAATCCTATAACTCCATTAATTGGTGAATAAATTTTACAATAATTCAAATTTATTTCATCCATTTTTACTTTAGCCTGATATATCTTTACATTCGCAACTGACATTGCCAGGTCAGCTTTCATTTTTTCATAATCCTGAGCTGAAAGTGCGCCGTTCAATGCTATTTTTTTATTCTTTTCCACATAATATTTTTTAAGTTTATAATTGGCAAGTGCATTTATAAGTTGTGCTTTATCATAATCATATTGAACCTGATATGTTTCAGGATCTATTTCAGCCAGGAGAGTACCTTTCTTAACAGATTCTCCTGAATCAAAATATTTTTTTATTAATTTACCTGACACTTGAGTTTTAATATCGACAGCACTGTCAGCAGATAAATTACCAAATGAATCAATATAAATAGGTATTGATTTTTCAATGGCTACAGCTGTATTTACGGGCTTACTTTCCAATCTAACTTTATTCGTTTCTGTGTTACATCCTGCAATAAAAAAAATAGGCAGCAGAATTGCCGGCAATAAAATTAATTTTGTTTTTATATATTTTTTTAGCATAGTTACATCTTCCATATATTAAATTTAAAATTGAATTAGACTGGAAGTAAATAGCAATTTATATGCCAAGATTAAATAAATAATCTATAAGGTCGGCAAATAATATAAAACTGAGTTCAATAATAGATATGAATAGATATGAATAGGTATGCAAATAAAAATGCTATGATTCATTATAGATATATTTCATAGTAAACAAATTTCACTATTTATATAATTGTGCAATTATTATACAGTTCTGAACCGACACTAAAGCACAACATCAGTTATTAGCTGTATATAAAAAATAGTGACAAGGTTGATAAAGGTGTGTATTTATATATAATTTTAAGTATAAATACTCAATTAAAATTCAATGTGTATCATTCATTTATATGAAATATCGCTTTATAATAGTGTTAGTTAACATATTTTTTCTGTTCAATATTTCTTTGAGTATTATGGCAGATACTGCAGATGAAACCTTATCTAAGGTTCCTTTACGAGGTAATAGCTTAGATATACATTTTACAAATCTTACTAACGCTACAATAAAAGTAAAACCTTATTATTTTGACAACACCGAAAAAGTTCCAAATGTAACTGACAGAAATCTACTATTTATACCGAATTCCGGAAAATCTATCTACAAAGAAGAGAATATGCCGATTGCTTTTAAACTGGACTCAGCAAAAATTTATAAAGCAAATAACAAATATAGACTGGCTGCTAAAAAATTCATCCAGGGAATTTTAGTTTACAACAATACAAACTCTTATCAAACAGACATGGATAACTATGGTTTTAATGAGTTTGGAAATTTTGCGACTTATAGTTCATTTATGTGGTCTAACGGCATTCAGACTAATGATAAAGGGCTCTATTCATTTAGTAATGCGATGAATGAAATCAATAATTTCAAATATAAATTTGATATAGTATTACCAGATAAAAAACATTTAACATTTGATTTAGTTTTTTCAACTCAGAGTAATTTAGATACGGCAACAACATCAACAGCGTATACACCTTACAGGTTAAAATTATTAAATATTGCAGATGTTGCTGACCAAGTAGCAGCTTTAACAGATTTAGCCGGCGGTATAGTTACAGTTCCACTTGCTCCGGCATCAGGGGTACTTCAAATTATTTCTGGTTCAGCATGGGAAGTTCAGGCTCTTGCACAGACAGCAGCAGACAACTATGTTTCATACAAAACAACACAGAATGAAGCCGGTTATTCCTGGCTCTCTTCTCCATTTGATATATTTGTGTATCCTGAAAACTATTATTTAAAAGATAAAGATAATAAGATTTTAGCCGTACCTGAATTTGATGAACAGCGAGGAAATATTCTCTGCTTTTTAGGAAATAATTCAAAACCTGAAACTATTATGATACAGCTTAGATCCTCTTCAAAAGGTGATCTTTATATCAATATTATTTCAGGGACAGTTTTAAGAACTAATAACATTGATGACCTTGTAAAGACAAAAGAGTTTACAAGAATTACAGGTTGAAGTTGGGAATTAGGGGCTGGGAGATAGGGGCTTGGTAAAAGTCAAAAAAATAAAGTAATTGAGAAGTTAGTATGATTAAAAAAATAATATTTTTTACTATTTCAATATTATCGATATTTATATCTTTCAATACATATGCCAACAGTTTGAATTTGTTAATTAATAATCAAAGCTCAAAAGGAATTAAATTAGAATATGTAAATTCCAATTATGCTGACAAATTTGAATCAGTATTAATTAGCTCCAATAAAAAAGCTAAAAAGCAACTGGATTTTTCAGATAAATATATTTTAAGTCTAAATATTTTTGATGAAAATAATATTTATATTACGAATATACAGATAGTTAACAATCATAAATACAGCAATGCATACAAAAATAGGATTTCGGGCAATGGTCCACTTACTACATTCGGCTGTGCATGGAACAATAGAAATAGAGTAAAAATAAATGACATAGAGGGAACTGTACACTTCGCATGGCTTACTTTTTCAAAACAGTATAAAGGAAATATTAATATAGAAATAATTGATCCACCATTAGTCGCGACTAATACTATTGCAGAATGTCCTGCAGAGTTTACACTTTTTGCTATTCCTAAAAATAATCAATTAAAAGATATCAAACTAAACACGCTATTTAGTACAGAATATAAACTGGATAAACATCTTGCCAATTTAAGTAACTGGAATGTAAAACTAGAACAAAAACTATTACCAGTCGTTTATCAAAATAAGAAAATACAATCAAGATGGGTTGATCTGATCATTCATAATTATTCAATTAATACTTATCTTCTTTACGGTCTAATTTCAAAACCTGAAAATGATCATATAACTTTTTCATATAAACAACCATACAATAAGAATAATGTTGTCTTCTATCCACCTCTTGCTCAACTTAGAGGTCCAGGGTTCAAATTCTCAGTAACTACAGAACAGGATAAACCGTCTAAACTTACACCGGATAAAAATGTTGCGGAAAGTAAAAAAGACAAATACTACCTAGCCATAGGTAAGCGTATTGATTCATCTTCCAATATTATGGAATATATGTCAGTAGAAATAAAAACAGGAATTAAGCTTGGTTCATCTATGGGTAGCGGGATAAATATTAATGCCTATAGTGAACATGCTTATCAGACAGGTTTCTACCCCGTTAATGTTAGTTTTTATATAAAATTAGCAGATGAAAGTAAAGTAAAAGATTTGATTAGAATACCTTTAGATAAAAATGGATTAAAAGCATTTTCACTTTTACCAATGGAAAATATTAAGCTTAAATTAGTTTCCCAATCATCAAATTCAGATAAATCACTTTGTAATAGAAGCGGGATTAAATATGAAATTTCAGGAGTATCACCTACAACAGGCGAAACATACAGATATAGATTAATATTAATATCCCCTGCTTTACTTGCAGGCAATACACCTGGAATCTATTCGCCAAATGCTTCTATTTCTTCCGATTCTAAAATAGGAAATTTTATCAGATAGCCAATACATTTATATGTAATTCCTATTAATGAAAGTGGCTATGAAACAGAAATAACAAAGCTAAATAACATATCAGATCTTCCCAAAAACCTACAAGGCTGCATCGATTATTTCATCTCCGATAACTTAGAATAATTAGGCACAAAGGAACAAAGGAACTGATTATAATTCAATACCATTGAATTAAGGTTTTCCAATATAGAGATAGAATGCTTCTATCTAACAAAGTAATAAATACGAATAAAACTGTTAATTTACTATAACAAAATTCTAGCCTTCTGAATTGAAAACATCTGATTTTAGCAATATTTTTAAACATAGTTTATTTTTAATAGTTATCCAATTAAGGAGATAGTATATGAACAATGCTTCAGATCTACGAAAAGGGTTTAAGCTTGAAATAGATGGTGATCCATGGTTAATAACAGAATTTGACTTCCGCAAACCAGGCAAAGGTCAGGGAATGTATCGCTGTAAATTAAAGAACATGGTTACAGGCAATACAATGGATAAAACATTCAGAGCTTCTGACAAAGGCATTACAAAAGCCAGTCTGGAAGAAAGAGATATGTATTTTTCTTATATTGAAGGCAGTTTTTATGTTTTCAGCGATGTTGAAAATTATGATGAATTCAGAATAACCAAAGATCAGCTTGGTGATCAGATCCATTTTCTAATTGAAGATTCATTGTGCAAAATATTGCTGTTCAAAGGCAGGCCGGTAGAAGTAACACTTCCTCTATTTATTGAAAAAGAAATTACAGAAACAGAACCTGGAGCAAGAGGTGATACCGCAACAAACGTAACCAAACCGGCAACAATTGATAACGGCTATGAGATTGCAGTGCCTATATTTATCAATCAGGGTGATGTTGTAAAAATAGATACTCGAACCGGTGAATATGTTGAGAGAATCAGTAAAGCCAAATGATCTTTTAAGGTTGGAACAACAGCTTCCAACCCTAAAAATCAGATCAAAAATCATCCATCAAATCAGGCTGTTTTTTATCAAAAATAGCTATATGGAAGTAGAAACTCCCATAGCTATAAATTCACCTGCACCTGAAGATTTTATAAATTCCCCTCCTGCAGGTGATCTATTTTTAAGAAGTTCTCCTGAATTGCATATGAAACGTATGGTAGCTGCAGGTTATGAAAACATCTTTCAACTCGGCAAATGTTTTCGCGAAGGCGAAACAGGAAAACTCCACAACATTGAATTTACAATGCTTGAATGGTATCAATCTAATGGCGACGACTACAATGACATATTAGTTTTTCTAGAGGCTATGCTAAAAGAAGTTGTTTATAATATCTTTGGAACTTATGCCGTAAAATATAATAATATCAGTATCGATTTTTCGAACCCGTGGGAAATTATTTCCGTTAATGATGCATTCATCAAATACACAGAAGTAACACCAAGCCAGGCAATAAAAGAAGATCTGTTTGAAATTTTACTTACAGAAAAAATTGAACCAAATTTACCAAAAGACAGAGCTGTTATATTAATGGACTATCCGGCCGAAATGGCAGCATTATCTAAACTACATGACAAGAACCCTAAACTTGCAGAAAGATGGGAGCTTTATTTAGGCGGAATAGAAATAGCAAATGCTTATTCAGAACTTACAAATTATACAGAACAGAAAAGAAGATTCAAAGAAGCACACAATAACAGAAAAGATCAGAATTTACCTGAATACCCTGAAGACAATAAATTTTTTGAATCCTTAGAATACGGCATACCTGATTTTTGTGGCTGTGCTTTAGGCATTGACCGTTTAGTAATGATACTTTCTAATAATTATAATATTAATAAAGTTATTTCTTTTATAGAATAATAGTGACTGTAGACTGGGGGTTGGTGGCTAGGGGATAGTGATTCGTAATTTCTAATTCGTAATTAAAATAAAGGAAGTTAAAAAATGATTACAACGTTTAGTGAAATAATCATGAAGGCTAAAAAAAGTAAATCTAAAAGAATTGCAGTAGTCAACGCACACGACATAGACAGCCTTACTTCTATTAGAGAAGCAGTCGATGAAAAAATTATCACGCCAATTTTAATAGGTGATAAAGAAAAAATTAAAAAAATACTGATAGAAAATTCTTTTGAGTATAATGCAGAAATAATTAGCAGTACATCAAATGATATGTCTGCAAAAATAGCAGTTGATATGGTTGCTTCTAATGATGCTGATATTTTGATGAAAGGGATGATTTCATCTAAAATACTCTTAAAAGCTGTTCTTAAAAATAAAAATATGCATGATGAAAACAGATTACTCAGCCATATAGCTCTGTTTGCACCAGAGGAATATGGACATACAATACTGCTTTCAGATGCCGGGTTAAATATTGACCCAACACTTTTAGAAAAGAAAATGATAATAGAAAATGCTGTCCAATGTGCACTTTCTTTAGAAATAAAAAATCCAAAAGTTGCTATTTTGGCATCTGTGGAAGAAGTAAACCCTAATATGCAGGCTACACTGGATGCTGCTGTATTATCAAAAATGAACCAACGTGGACAGATAAAAGGCTGTATAGTTGACGGTCCTTTGGCTCTGGATAATGCAGTATCTGAAAAGTCCGCAAAAATTAAAAAAATTTACAGCCCTGTTGCAGGTAAAGCCGACATACTGATAGCTCCCGAAATTAACGTAGGAAATGCAATTTATAAAACATTGGCTTTTTTCGCAAAATGTCCACATGCCGGTGTAATTGTAGGGGCAAGCTGTCCAATTGTATTCTCATCAAGGGCAGACTCATATATGACAAAACTCAATTCAATTGCTTTCGCATGTATTTTACGTAAACAATTTGCTAATTAAAAAATAAATTCATAGGTGGATTATGGAAAAGGTTCTAATTATAAATCCTGGTTCTACATCAACAAAAATAGCAGTTTATGACATTAGCGGAACAGAAATATTAAAAGAAACAATAAGACATGAAACTGAAGAATTAGAAGCGTTTGAGAAAGTCATAGATCAATATCAGTTCAGAATAGATACGATTGAAACCATTTTAAATGCGCATAATATAACTTTTGATAATTTTAAATATATAGTTGGCAGAGGAGGATTATTAAAACCGATTCCAGGTGGTACATGGTTAATCAATGATAAAATGATTGAAGATCTGGCTAAAGCTGAAAGAGGTGAACACGCATCAAATCTAGGTGCTATTATTGCCTATAACATTGCAAAACATACCAGCATTGCATCATATATAGTTGACCCTGTAGTTGTTGATGAGCTTGATGATATTGCAAGAATATCAGGACTCCCTGAGATCAAAAGAAGTTCTGTATTTCACGCTTTAAATCAAAAATCTACTGCTCGTAGAGCTGCATTAGAACTCGGCAAAGAATATAAAGAATCTAATTATATAGTAGCTCATATGGGTGGAGGCATAACGGTAGGTGCACATAAAAACGGCAGAGTAATTGATGTAAATAACGGTATTTTCGGAGAAGGTCCTTTTTCTCCGGAAAGAAGTGGTTCTTTACCTGCAGAAGATGTTGTTAATTTATGTTTTTCAGGTAAATATACAAAAGGCGAAATTGTTAAAAAAATTCATGGCAAAGGCGGGATGGTTGCATATTTAGGTAGTGCTGATGCTAGAAAACTAGAAGAAGAAGCGGTAAAAGGTAATCCGGACTTTTTAATTATTCATGATGCAATGGCTTATCAAATAGCCAAAGAAATAGGTTCCATGGCTGCTGTTCTTGAAGGTAATGTAGATGCAATAATTCTAACAGGCGGTCTTGCATATGGTGAAAAATTAATGGAAAAAATTATTAAAAGGATTAAATTTATAGCTAAAGTTTTTATTTATGCCGGAGAAAATGAAATGGAAGCTCTTTTTGATGGAGCTTTATTGGCAGTAAAAGGTGAATCACCTCTGAATAAATATAAGTGATATTAGGGAATAGGTGATAGGGATTGGTGGCTAGAGATTGACAACTTAACCAACTAATAATGAGTAAAATCTTTAACTTTTAACATGGCAACTTTATAACACGCATGAAATGCGCTAACTTGATTTGAGGGATAACATGAATATTCAGTATAAAGAAATTCCAAAAAACATGTTGAATCATTTACCTGATGGGCTTAAGCTTATTCACAGAAATGAAAAAAATTATCTTGTTGTAGAAAATTCTTTCTGTCCGAACGGACATAGCTTAATGGATAATTCAGTTCAAATTAACGAAGTTCCTACGATAAAAATAAAAATTAGTGATGGATTTACAATAGGTTATATTTATTTAGACTCTTTCTGGGGCAGCCATGCAAAGCTATATAGCTTTATGCCGGAACAAACATACTCTTTAGATGATTATAACGTATGCTGTCCGGTTTGTGATACTAATTTAGTTGTAGAAAGAAAATGTATGCATGAAAGTTGCGATTCAAATAGAGAAGTAGAGCTAATTCTTCCAGGAAAGAATAAAATTTTCATCTGTGCAAAACTGGGTTGTCCAGGGCACTATATGGAAATAAAAAAAATACCTAATAAAGTAGTGAGAAATATAAAATCTATTAACTGTTTTATTGAAAATCTTGAGAACGATGATTTTTTCAAAGGAGTTTAACCATGGCAAAATCTTATATAAAAATAAATCATTCAGTTTGTAAAGGCTGTCGAGTCTGCGTAGAATCATGTCCGAAAGACTGCATTGTTATCGGTTCTAAAATAAATGAGATGGGATATCAATACGCTAAATTTGAAAAAGATAGTTGTATCGGGTGCGGAATATGTTTTTATGTCTGTCCTGAACCGGATACAATTACCGTTTACAAAGATGGAGAAAAAGATAAATGAAACATTTAATGAAAGGTAATGACGCTGTAACTCACGCTGCACTTTTAGGAGGAGCTACACATTTTTTTGGTTATCCAATTACCCCTGCGAGCGAAATAGCTCATTCTGCAGCACTGTATTTCACAAAAGCCGGAAGAACTTTTCTACAGGCTGAAAGTGAACTTGCCGCTATTAATATGATGCTTGGTTCAGGTGCTTCAGGAGCAAGAGTTATGACAGCTTCATCAAGTCCCGGCGTCGCACTTATGAGTGAAGCTATTTCTTATTTAGCCGGCTCTGAAATTCCATGTGTAGTAGTAGATATTCAAAGAGTTGGACCGGGGTTAGGCAATATATGGCCGGAGCAGAGTGATTATAATATGGTTCTTAAAGGGGGCGGAAACGGAAGCTATAAAAATATAGTTTTTGCACCTAACTCTGTACAGGAAATGGCAGACTTTACATATAAAGCATTTGAGATTGCAGATAAATATAGAATGACCGTTTTTGTACTGTCAGATGCATTTATAGGCCAAATGATGGAACCTGTAGAATTTCCAACAAAAGTTCTTCATTCTAAACGCAAAGACTGGGCTCTTTATGCTGACGCTGAAAGCAGAAAAAATTTACTCACATCAATTTACATGGATAAAGATCAGTTGGCTGCTAATATAAAACATCTTTACACTAAATATAAAGAAGTCGAAAAAGAACTTATTGATTACGAAGAATATTTAATAGATGATGCAGAATATGCATTTGTTGCTTTTGGGATTTCTTCAAGAATTTGTCTTACGGCAACTAGAGAATTAAGAAAACAGGGAATAAAAATTGGACTAATGCGTCCAAAAACGTTATTTCCATTTCCTAAAAAAAGACTGAAAGAACTGTCTAAACGCTGTAAAAAGATGATGGTCGTTGAATTAAATGAAGGCCAGATGGCTGATGATATTGAACTTTCAACAAAAAGTACCATCCCTATTCTAAGATATAACTGGCATGGTGGAAATCTTCCAAAAGTCGAAGAACTCATAAACTGCGTTAAAAGAGATATTTAAGGAATAAATTGACTATGATTAAACATAAAAAACCAGCTTCATTTTATGATGAATTCACAAGAAAAGGTCCTGGACAAAAAACAACTCACTACTGTCCTGGGTGCGGACATGGTGTTGTTCATAAAATGATGGCTGAAGCAATAACAGATTTAGAAATCCAGGATAAGGTAGTATTTCTGTCACCAGTTGGCTGTGCCGTTTTTCTATATTACTATATGGATACAGGTAATATTCAGTGCCCTCACGGCAGAGCTCCTGCTGTTGCAACAGGAGTAACAAGAACTCTTGAAGATGCCATTGTTATTTCTTATCAGGGCGATGGTGATCTAGCCGGAATAGGCACAGCTGAAATAATACATGCTGCTAATAGAGGTGAAAACATGGCTGTTATTTTTATAAATAATGCCATATACGGAATGACAGGCGGTCAAATGGCACCAACTACTCTAATTGGTCAAACATCTAAAACTACACCTCTTGGCCGTGATGCCGGGCGTGATGGACTGCCAATTAAAATGTGCGAAATAATGAATGAACTTGATGCTCCTGTTTATGTTGAAAGAACCTCATTAGGTACACCTTCAAGTGTATTAAAGACAAGAAAAGCAATTATTAAGGCTCTTAACAATCAAAAAGATAAAAAAGGGTTCTCATTTGTGGAAATACTGTCACCATGCCCTATTAACTGGAATATGGATCCTATAGAATCAAGAAAATGGTTAATAGACAATCTTGAACCTTTCTATCCTGTTAAAAACTTTAGAGACATTAATAAACAGGATAGAGGTGAAGGCAGACTGCCTTTCATGAGTGATGATGCTCTTCTTAAACTTCTTGATGTTAACAGTAATGACTCAGATGATTTATCAAAAAACATTAAAAAAATTGGCATACATAAAGTAAAAATTGCAGGATTTGGCGGTCAGGGTATTATGTCTGTAGGTGTATTACTTGCCAACTGTGCTAAAGAAGCAGGATATAATTCAACATGGCTTCCTTCTTACGGTCCGGAAATGCGTGGCGGAACAGCTTCAGCAAATATCGTTATATCAGATGAAACAATAGGTTCACCGCTTATAGATACTGCCGATGTCCTGATAGCGATGAATGCACCTTCATTAGACAAATTTGAGGATGATGTTATTCCGGGTGGAATTATAATAGTTAATTCATCATTGGTATCACGAAAAGTAAAAAGAAAGGATGTCAAAGTATATTATATGCCTGCTACAGAAATGGCAAATGAAGTAGGATTAACGGCAACTGCTGCTGTTATAATACTTGCAGCATATACAAAAATAGCAGATATATATGATTTAAACACTCTTAAAAAAGTTCTTCCATTGTCAATTAAAAAAGAAAAATATATGGAAATAAATAAAAGAGCTATAACATCAGGAGAGCTATTTTACGACAATAATCCTATGAAATAAATTAGATAACCAAGTAAAAATGGAGGGTGAAACTTCGTCCTCCATTTAAAGACAACATTCCAATCTTAGCACTCCAAAACCTATCTTATTTTTTAACTACAAGCTTATACGTTTTTATAACTGAATGTAATAAATTTATTCTCTCAAGTTTTAATACAGCTAAATAACCGATAACTGTTATTATTATAATAACACTGAAATAGTAATGGAATTTATCTAATGAATGGAAATTTAAACGTTCTAACAACCTTAATAAACCACCACCGATTACAGCACCGCAGAGACCGGCCAAAATACTTGAAACTGCTGAAATAATCATTGTAGAACCTATTCTACTTTCCGGCGGAGTAATAGCAAGAAAATAATGGGATAATGCTAAATAACCTCCAAACTGAACCATACCGAGAAACAAAAATATGAACCCGCAGTATATCCAGTTAAATCTTAATGGAGACAGCAGCCAAAGTCCCCCTATTATTACTTGAAAAAGAAATAATAGAACAAGTAAATTCCTTGAACCTATTACTTTTATCAGTTTTTTACTTATATGCGAAATTAACATTGCGCCCAGAAATTGAGCCAAAACAAATTCGAATGCCTTAAAATCACTTAAATGATATGACTCTTTCAACGCAAGCATTGAGTAAGGTAAAATTAAAGCTAGGCCTATAAAGTATATGGTTTGACCATAAATCAATTTTCTTAAAGCTGGATATTTAAATACAAAGATTAAAGAGTCCCTGATAGATACAGAAGCCGATTTTCTAGGCATAGAAGTTTCAGGAACCTTTTTTACATGAAAACTGGCAATTATACCAAATATACCACCAACAGCAATAACTATTTGAAAAGTAAAAAGTGAGTCATAATAATGAAATAGAACAACAAGGGCTAATATTGACAAAAAATATCCCATATTATATCTAAAGAAAGCTCTACCGTTAAAGTCTCCTAAATCATCTTTATCTGTTATTTCACCGACAAGCGGAAGAAATGCTATCATTCCTACGCCTCTGAAAGAGTAAAATCCAAAGGCTCCGATTATTATAACAGCAATCCCATATTCAAGTGAAGTATAATACGAAACAATAGGGGCAAATATTGTTAGAATTCCACATAAATTACGAAAAAACCAGGCTTTTGAAACTGTTCCTGATGTGCCAAAGTTAATTACAAATTTTTTCCCGAGAATTAAAAAAGGAATACCTAAAAATACAAATGAAGCCATAATACCCACGATATAATCAGGAACACCAAATTTAAGTGAGTATAAAATAAGCGTACTCTCTGCAATCAACGCAACAGAAAACCCATTATACATACAGAAATTAAGATAACTAAGTTTTCCATATCTTTTCTGCTCATCTGTAAGTACTTCTGCTCTCATAAAGAACCACCATAAATTCGCACTATGTGCGAGTTAAAGGTTTATAATGTTGAACGTTACAGGTTTAAACCAAATATCCAGTATTTAATTTTTTATCCATTATTCAAACTATTATACTGCCAACCTTAAAATTTTCTGCAAAATTTAACTAACGATGATAATTTTTTCTGATATAATTATTCTTAAATAATTAATCATTGAATTACATTGCTAAATTTATGAATGACAAGATCATTGAACAAAAACCTTATCTGATCAAAGCCGGAGTACTTTTTCTTTATGCATCGATACTGTCAATTATTATTGATATCATTGTTGGCGGCATACGTTACTACAATATGGCGAGTACACATCCGCATATAAACGGCAGCAATGGAGTTATAGTCATATTAATTATTTTTCTGCTTATATATCTGGGAATATTAATTTTATTTACTCACAAAATATCCAAAGGCAAAAACTGGGCAAGAATTGCTTTTGCAATAATATTTATTACCATTATTTTGACAAATATACCTTCTCGCTTTCAGGATATTAATATTCTGGGGAACAGCCTTCAACTGATAGGATTCATATTACTATTCTGTAAACCGTCCAATCAATGGTTTCAGATAAAAAAAGCGGCTTCAAAAGAAACCGCGCTATAGTTTGTAAAATTAAAAGGTTATCATGTTGAAGGTTACATTAATTTAAACGTTAAACATGATAACTTTATAAACCTTAACAACATGCACGCAGTGCAACTAATTAGCAGTTATATCCATTATTTCGTTACCACTGCCTACACCGCTTCCAACATAGTTTATAATATTTGTAACTGTACCGTCAAAAGGTGCTTTAACTACACACTGATCTACATATGCATTATCTAATTTTATTTGGGCCTGATCTCCAAAGACAGCATATTTTGCTGTCAGTAAATCCTGATCAGAAACTACACCATCTTTTGAGCTTTGGCTAAGCTGTATATCTCTCTGGTAAATTTGAATATCATTTAGTAGTTTAGCTTTATCAACATCAACCTGAGCAATATATGGAGCAGGATTTAATTTTAGTATTACATCATTTTTTTTAATATTGCTACCCAAAGCGGCTTCGTATGATATAACACCGCCATTAAGTGCAGCTATATCTATTTGAGCAACAGATTTTCCATCATTTGTCAATGGTTTTGATGGTGGAGTTGCAGTTGAATCTGCCATCATGTTCATACCTACAAATAACAATCCTGCACCTACCATTACACTTATAACTTTATTAATTGATTTCATTTCCATACTCCTTAATTCTCATTATATATAAAAAATATTTTTCCCTCTTCTTTAAACTATTCATATTTGACTAATTGACAATAATTACCTTTATCATTAAACTTATATTTGACGTAATTGCTTATTTATTAAACATTTAACGTAAAATTTTAAACACATGAAAATTGAATATTCTAAAATAAAAGAGCTGCTTCAGGCTAAAAAAATATCCATAACAGAGCTCTGTAGTAGAATTGGTATAGTAAGAGCTACTTACTGGAATTGGTATACAAAAAAAAGTGTTCCACCTGAAGCAAAAGTCAGACTGATAGCTAAAGAGTTAAATGTTAATATTGATGTTATTTCCGATTTAGATCCGGATCAATCATACTCTGAAATTGATTTGGCAGATACAGTTGACTCGTGGTTGTTAATCGGGGGACGAAATGAATATAAGCGAATAGAAAAACAAAATAAGCTTATAGCTCTTATTAAAAATATGCACCAGGAGTTAAGACAGTCCTCTATTTTGACAAAAGTTCTTATGTCTTCAACTGAAGCCATGTTCTATATAAAAGATACAAAACTTAAATATATAATAGCGAATGATTCATTCTTAAACAATGTTTGCTTTAATACTGAAACTAATATTTTAGGAATGGATGATAAATCTTTTTTTACAAAACAGGAAGCTGAATTTAATACTAAACAGGATTTAGAGGTTCTACAAACGGGAAAACCGATAAAAAATTGTGAAGGCTATATTCCAGGAAGTAAGAAAAAAAAATGGGGGCTAATTTCAAAATATCCTATTATTGATTCTATTGGAAAAAATGGTGGAGTCGTTGGAACATTTGTAGATATCACAAAACGCAAAAAATCTGAAATTTTCAGAGAGAAATTAGAATATTCATTGGGATTTATGGATATAAGTATATGGATTGCTAAAGATATAAAAAAAGATAATAAAGGCTACCTTTATTTATCAAAGACTCTATACAAAACAGGTGGTTCACTTGAACTTTATTATGGAAAATCACTAAGTGCAAAAGATAATCTTTCTGAAGAGGATTTGAATAAATTTAGAGATAATGTGCCGGAAGAAGCAAAAAAAGCTTTTACAAAACAGATAAATGGACCTTTCCCTATTATTAGACAATTCAACATTAAAAGTCCATATACAGGCATAACATTTCATACGACCGAACACATATATTACGATAAAGAAAAAGATATCTTTATAGGCATTATGAATAATTGCAAAATTAATAATGATACATTTCAGGAAACTATTCTAAAAATGACTAAAGAAAATATAGCTAAAAAATTAAGAGCAAAAGGAGTTAGCGAAGCAATTATAAAATCAAGCCTCGAATAATCATATTTGAGTTTAATTTTACTTTTATTATAGTATCATTTTAATAAATAAAAGGTAATGATAGCTTCAAAAATTCAAGCAGGTAATGTTTGTGTAAATGAAAATAATACTTATAAAATTGATAATCCTTTTGGTGGGTATAAAGAGTCCTGCATTGGTAGAGCCGGCGGAGAATCAGCCTTTTATGAGATATCAAATATAAAAACTATTGCTATAGCTAAATAGTTATAAAACGATATCACCGAAAAGTGTCATGGATGTAGTTCTATTTATTTTGACATTTACAATATCACCTGGTTTTATACCTTCTTGAGGGTCAAAAATAGTAACCTTGTTATTAGTTGTTCTACCTGTCCATGTTTCTGAATTTCTTTTACTGGTTCCTTCTACCAAAATTTCAACAGTTTTGCCATTAAGCATTTCATTATGCTCTGTTGTATATTTTTTTAAATCGTCAAGTAGAATTTGATTACGCTCATCTTTTACATCCTGTAAAATTTGATCTCCATATTTTGCTGCAGGTGTCCCTTCTCTGGGTGAATATTTAAAAATATAGGCATTATCAACACCAATCGCATTCATAGCCTGCCTGGTTAAATTAAAATCTTCTCCTGTTTCACCTGGAAAACCAACAATAACATCTGTGGAAAAAGTAACTTCTGGAATCTTGCGTTTTAATTTATTAACAACATCCATATAAATTTCCATATTATATCTTCGGTTCATTATCTTCAAAATACGGTCTGAACCTGACTGCATAGGCAGATGAATATTATTACAGACTTTTGGAAGTGCAGCAATTGTATCAATTAGTTTATCATTAAAAAAGTATGGATGCGGAGAAATAAATCTAATTCGTTCAAGTTCATTTATTTTATTCAGTTCTATCAGTAAGTCAGCAAATGGTGACTCAAGAGGTCGCTCTTTGGCTAACTGGTCAAGACCAAATGCTGACACATTTTGACCAAGCAGCATTATTTCTTTTATGTCTCTTGCTATAAGTTTTTTAACTTCTTCTACGATGTCAGCTATATCACGACTTTTTTCTCTGCCGCGAACATAAGGGACAATACAGTATGAGCAGAACATATTGCATCCTCTCATTACAGAAACAAACTCTGTAATTTTATTTTTGGATATATGTTCGCTCAATCTAGTTGATATTTCAGTATTAGCTTCGGTAAGAGATATCTGTTCTCTGTTTTTAATCTGCTGATCTATAACATCAGGCAGCATTCCTAGCTGGTCTGTCCCAAGAACAAAATCAACATGCGGCAGTTCTTTAAGCAGTTCTTCGCCACGGCGCTGAGCCATACAGCCTAAAATGCCGATAAATATCTCCGGTCTGACTCTTTTTAATTTTTTAAGTATTCCAACTTTTCCAACAGCTTTTCGCTCAGCCTGTTCTCTCACACTGCATGTATTAAACAGTAATACATCTGCAATTTTTTCATCTTTGACCAATTCATGACCTTTTTTAACAAGAACAGCAGAAAGAGCTTCTGAGTCTCTTTCATTCATCTGACATCCATATGTTTTTATATAAATTTTCATGAGAGTAATAATATGTTAAGTATGTATAATGTATTTAATTTAGAGGGACTATACATTGAAACTGTTAGAATTTACAGCAGTTAAAGGCTAAAAGCTTACAGCTTCTTTTGAAGATGATAGAAATGGGTTTAATTTTTATCTGATTCTGCTCTTATAGTATCATCAGACAAATCTCCAGATGATAGTTTTGGCATTACATCACAGCCGACTTACCGTCTGTCGCCCTAAAAAAAGTATTATTATTCATCACGAATGATTTTATAAAAATATATTAACAAATATATAGTCACGAAAAAGTGAATTAAATTCCAATAAATTATATACAGGTTTAAATCTTTGAGTTTAAAAAATAATGGATTATATATAAGTATTAATATGATTATGATGGGGATTGAAATAAGATAAAATAAGTTTTCTTTATTGTATTTAATTCGGAAAGTTTTTTTAATAGCAAAATATAACATAAATAAAAAATTTAAGGTACATAAACAAGCTATATAAAAATATGGATCTAAATAGGCCGCAAGTTTGAAGAGATTTGGCTTAGCAGGCTCACTTGCACAATAGATATTTAAAAAGCTTAAAGTAATAAAACATAATATTGCAATAAAAGAAAATATTAATAATATTTTCTTATCTTTTTTTGAAACACTAACAGTTGCTTTTTTCATAAAATTAACATTCTTTTAAAATATATAAATACTTTCTAAAATTATAGTTTTTTATGCGTACCTAATTTAACTTTTATTCTTCTAACTGCTGACACAAGTTTTTGTAATTGAAAAATATTTTGCAAATTCAGGAGCTGTCAAACCAGGCTCTATATTGTGTTTTACTTTCCTCTGGCATAAAAGTTTTTCCTTATTAAATACATAATGATCTGATCCGGAAAATATTACTCTAACGTAAATAATATTCCATCCCTGTAATTATAGACAAATTTTCTTGATGTAACAACACATACAAGATCAATAAATAATTATATTTTAAATCTATTCATATTACTAAGAGGCTTTTGATGAGTATTCTTATCAAGGATGTAGGAACAATGTCTCATCCTGCTTCCGCTATAATTTTCTGCGGTGGCGAAATAAGAACAAAATACACTATTGTTAATGGAAAAGTAGTAAATGGTACACTTGTTGATGTGCATGAAAAGCCAGGAGTAATATTTGCCCCTTCATAAAAATAATATAAACTGGTAAATTGGCTTTTTCGAATGTTGCCATCTAAGCATGTAAACTTCTATTCGAAAGAGCCATAAATTTTTAAAAATACAGTTATTTATAGATAAAAATCTTTTCTGAATTGATCAAAACTGCCTTCTTCCAAAGCAGTTCTTATCTGTTTCATTAAATTGAGAAGATAGTGTAGATTATGAATAGAAAGGAGTCTCATTCCAAGAATTTCATTTACATTCAGCAAATGTCTTATATATGCTTTTGTATAATTTTTACAGGCATAGCATGTACATTCAGAATCTATAGGGCTGAAATCCATTTTATAGCGTCCGGCTTTTACAGGTATAGTTTTTCCTTTACCGACAAATGCACTTCCATGTCTAGCAATTCTTGTCGGTGTAACGCAGTCAAACATATCTACGCCTCTGGCAACTGACTCAATCAACTGCTTAGGATCCCCTACTCCCATTAAATAACGTGGTTTATTTTCAGGAAGCACAGGATTCACCCATTCAATTCCCTTAAACATATCTTCTTCAGGTTCGCCAACACTTAAACCGCCGATTGCATAACCGTCAAAACCAATTTTAACCAACTCTTCAGCTGCTTTAATTCTTAAATCTTCATATACTGAACCCTGAACAATACCAAATAAATTCTGATGATCCTGAAGTTTTTGGTCTCTACATTTTTTTGCCCAGTCAAGAGTTATTTCTAGAGATTTTTCAGCTTCTCTATGTGTTGCAGGATAAGGAGTGCACTCATCAAATGCCATTACAATATCAGAACCGAGTGTTCTCTGAATAGCCATAGACTCTTTAGGTCCGAGAAAAAAGCGTGACCCATCAATATGGGAAGAGAACTCAACACCGTCTTTTGTCATTTTTCTTAAACGTGTAAGACTAAAAACCTGATAACCTCCGCTGTCGGTTAAAATAGGTCTATCCCAATGCATAAATTTATGAAGACCTCCGGCGGCTTCCATAATTTCCATTCCGGGTCGCAGATAAAGATGATATGTATTTCCTAAAATAATCTCTGCATTCAGATCTATAAGTTCCTCAGGTGTCATTGCTTTTACTGTAGCGCGTGTACCGACAGGCATAAAAATAGGAGTATTTATTTTCCCGTGTTCTGTTTCAATTACACCTCTTCGTGCAAAAGTTGTATCTGATTTTTTCAGTATTGTAAATTTCATTATGATAAATATTCTGTTAATTCGTTATTAATAATTCGTAAGTAAAGCTATTAATTTACTTTCACTTACCAAACTTAACAATTTTATTTTAAATCTATTTAGTAATTGACATTTAATTATAATTTGAAATTTACGATTAAATTGCTACTATTTTTGTTATACTTAAGAATATAAAACAACTTATAATTTCAAACAATCTAGGTCAATATGAATTATTTTTCGTTCTTCCCATATACTCTCATTGCATTTGGCGCTGCTGCTTTTATCTGGTTCATTTATATATTAACATCATTTAAAATCAGCAATCTGAAAAAAATTGATAAAATTCCAAGAAACGTACACTTAGGCATAATATTTACAATTATAGATATAGCCTGGTGTGTACCTCAGGCTATTCCAATTTTCGGAGTAAAAGATTCAACAGGAATTATACTATTGGCAATTGTATGTATTATTATAGGATGTGGATTTTTAGATTATCTTTTTGCAAGAGCGTTAGCCGGATTTTTTATTCTACTTGCTCACTTCTTTCTGTGGCAGTCATTTGCGGCAGATATTTCCTTCATGTGGTTATTTCCTATATTATGCTACGTAATGGGAACCTTTGGTATTCTTATCGGCGCAATGCCGCACCTATTCAGAGATTTACTAAGGAAAATCTGCAATAGACGTAAATGGAAAGTTGGTTTTTCTATACTGTTAATCCTTTATACCATTGTTAATGTATACCTGGGAATTGCTTTAATTGTTAATGGGTAAATTAGAGGTTAGAAATTGGGGCTAAGGCATAGCTATCAAGCTAAGGTGCAACCTTTCTATTTTAGCTAAATCCATGCATCCTAATATTATTTCGATATATGGCTTATTACTTTGCCTATTTTTTTTTGCATAGTCTTAAAATCTGCATTTTAAAATTGTTTAAAAATTTTAGAGAGAAAACATGCAATCTTAAGTATTCTTTCTATCGTTAATTTTAAGTGTATATACAGTTTTTATTTTTCTTCTGTATAGCTTCCTTCATTATTCCACTGAAGAGCTTATGCAAAACCGATGTTTATGATTTCAATAAGCTTCCCATCATGTCTCTATATAAATCTTGATTATGGATTTTTACAATGTCTTCATCCTGATTTTTTATCATGCTTGGATTATTATTCTCTATAATGTTTTGATTCTGATTTTGAATACTTCTGTTCCCTACAATGCTTTGATCTTGATTTTGACTCCTTCTGTTCTCTACAATGCTTTGATCTTGATTTTGACTCCTTCTGTTCTCTACAATGCCTTGATCTTGATTTTGAATCCTTCTGTTCTCTACAATGCTTTGATCTTGATTTTGACTCCTTCTGTTCTCTACAATGCCTTGATCTTGATTTTGAATCCTTTTATTTCTTATTCCATTTCTAAGATCTTTAATCGACTTTTTAAATTCAAGAACATCTGAAGCAATACCCACAACTCCTGATATACAACTAATATTTTCTAGAATCTCAGAAGTTTCTCCTTTTGTGTAAGAAGATGCAATTGAAGAACCAAATGATAATGCTGTAGCTCCTTCTCCTACCCCCATAAACAACTTGCCAACACGCCCAGCTTCCTTATAGGAATCGTAGGCTAACTTACCCGAAGTAACAAAACTTATAGCCCCAAGAATACCTGAAATTTTACCGAGTTCTACATCATGTTTACTTGTTGCTGCCAAAGCTGTTCCCGTTGCAGCAAACCCAGTTAAAGATGATGCAAAAAGTAATCCAGCACCAAATGTTAATCCAGCACTTAAAACTATACCTATACCTGCAATAGTAGCATTGATTCCACCTGCCATGCCTAGAATATCATCAATCCACCCCATGACTTTAAAAAATAATTCTGCATTATGCCCATTTGGATCCACGTTCCCAACTGGATTGCCGTTTCCATAAGCATATCTGTTATTCAAATCGTAAGTCCTCAAAAAGTGGTGGTAGTCTAATTAACAGGTCGATATTTGACTTTGAATATTATGTAGTTTAATAGCTTCTCTGACAAGAGAACTTATACTTGGAAATTTATTAGTTTTTTCTAATTTATTTTTCAGATAATCTATAAAATTAATTCCACATTTTCTACATGTCGTTTTGATGGATAAAAAAATATCTCTAACTTTTTTTCCATCCTCGCTTTTAGTTTCACCACTGATATTTCTTTTCATGACATACTGTCGGATATCATTTTCACATAAATTATTATGCAGCGGCAAAACAGGATCGTACAAAGACATTAGAAATTC
>Ga0233437_1002082_pt1 | contig 32260 bp, 17 predicted proteins | sample SI_122_August201_FD_182714 | JGI IMG/M metagenome (GOLD analysis project Ga0233437, IMG submission 182714) | Seawater microbial communities from Saanich Inlet, British Columbia, Canada - SI_122_August2016_200_MG | ecosystem: Environmental > Aquatic > Marine > Inlet | place: Canada: British... | reverse complement strand
GTTTGATTCTGCTCGAATGGAAGCTGTTCAATTATTACAACCTAAAATACAACAAATATCCTTACCAAAATCAATATTTGAAACAGAAGATGATGTAAAAGCCTGGTTACAAAAAGTAGAATCAAAAATATTAGCTAAACTATCTGATGGTCCTGTCACTTTTTAGTTTTTTTACTGTCAGCCATAAAAACCAATTAGGAAATAGGTGAATGAGAAAAGCATTAGATAAATTGCTGCGTAAACAACTAGAAACGGCTGTTATTAAAGCACGTAATATTGCAGAAACGGCAGCTACACAGGTGCTTAAACGCTTATCTGTGGGTGATCATAAAGCAGCAGAATATTTAACTGACGATCAAAAGAAATTAAGAAATCGTTTGCGTGCTCATGGGCGACAATTGGGTGATATTTTAAAGGGTGGAGAGCAAGAAATTAAACACCTTGTTGTAGAAATTGCCTATGAACATTGGCATCGTATGCTGTTTTCTCGGTTTTTAGAACAAAATAATCTTCTTATGTATGATGAACATACCTCTATTTCATTAGAAGATTGCCAAGTATTATCACAAGATGCAGATTCAAGTTTAGGAACAACAGATGGATGGGAATTGGTGGCAAAATTAGCATCTAAAATGCTTCCTCAAATTTTTCGTATTGATTCTCCTGTGTTTGAATTAAAGTTTGCCCCTGAACACCAACAAGAATTAGAAAAAATTATTTCTAATTTACAAGAAGAGACTTTCCAAGCACAAGATAGTTTAGGTTGGGTCTATCAGTATTGGCAAACTCAAAAGAAAGAAGAAGTTAATAAATCAGGTAATAAAATTGGGGCAGATGAGTTATCAGCAGTTACACAATTATTTACCGAGCCTTATATGGTGAACTTTCTTTTAGATAATAGTTTAGGTGCTTGGTGGGTAACTAATTACCCACAATATAAAGATGTTTTACCCTTAGAATATTTACGTTATGCACCTGAGCAAACAGATGATGAAAATACCCAGGATAATAATCAGTATAAAGAAACTGATATACCTGCTGCAGGCACTTTTGAAGGCTGGCCTAAAGATTTGAGCCAACTCAAAATGCTTGACCCTTGCTGTGGCTCAGGTCATTTTTTAGTCGCAACACTATTAATGCTTGTACCTATGCGGATGAAGGCAGAAGATTTAACCGCTGATGAAGCCATAGAAAAAGTACTAGCACAAAATATTCATGGATTAGAGTTAGATCAACGCTGCGTGGAGATAGCAGCTTTTGCTGTAGCTCTCGAAGCATGGCGTTATCCTGATTGTAGTGGCTACAGACAACTGCCTTCATTTAATATTGCATGGGTAGGACAGTCTATTAAAGCGAAAAAAGAAGATTGGTTATCTTTGGCCGGTGAAGATGTACGATTATATCAGGGAATGGAATCGTTATATGATACTTTTAAAGATGCACCTTTACTTGGTAGTTTAATCGATCCTAGTAAAGCAGTTACAGATAATTTATTTACGAATGGTTTTTCTGAATTACAACCATTATTAAATAAGGCACTGCAGCAGTTTGAAGTTGATGAGAATAATGAAGCGAATATAGCTGCTAAAGGCTTAACTCTTGCTGCTAATTTACTTAGTCAAAAGTATGAATTCATAGTAACTAACGTACCATATTTAAACCGTGGTAAGCAATGTGAAAAACTACAAAGATTTTGTGAAAACTATTATAGATATGCAAAAAGTGATATAGCAAATGTGTTTCTAGAACGTTGTTTGGAGCTTAATACAAAGACGGGAATTACTCAGGTTGTTATGCCTCAAAACTGGTTATTTTTGGGTTCTTATAAAAAACAGAGGAAAAACTTATTAAATAAAGTAAGGTGGAATTTTTTAGTAAGGTTAGGTGAAAATGGATTTGATAGCTCTGCAGCTGCAGGAGCTTTTGTTATTTTATTATCATTAACAAATTCCAAACCAAAAAATAATCAAAATTTAAGAGGAATTGATGCTAGTGAGCCAAAAACAGTATTAGATAAAGTTGAAAAACTACTGAATTGTAAAGTTGCTGCTGTTAGTCAGGCACTACAAATTACGAATCCTGATGCAAGAATATCGCTTGATGAAGCAACAAATTCTGTACTTTTATCTGAATATGCTAACTCTTATGTTGGTTTCCAAAATGGAGATACCCCTAGGTTTATTTTTGAAAGTTGGGAAGTTCAAAGTTTTAATCATGTTTGGGTCCCTATTCAAATGACTACTGATATTATTATACATTTCAATGGAAGAAACTCTATTTTACGATGGGAAGAAGGTAGTGGAACATTATCAGTCTTCCCTCAAGCAAGAATTCAAGGTATTGAAGCATGGCTTAAGAAAGGTATAGCTGTTCGTTTGATGAGATCATTACCTTCTAGTTTGTATAATGGTTATAAGTATGACCAAAGTAGTGCTGTTCTAATCCCTAAAAATCCTGAAAACTTACCCGCTATATGGTGTTTTTGTGCATCTCCAGAATTTAATAAATCCGTACGTAAAATTGATCAAAAACTAAATGTCACTAATGCAACACTAGTTAAAATTCCTTTTGATCTAGATTTTTGGACCAAAGTAGCAGAAGAAAAATATCCAAATGGCCTACCAAAACCTTATTCAAACGACCCAACACAATGGATATTCCACGGTCACCCTGTAAAATCAGAATTTCCATTACAAGTTGCCATAGCACGCCTATTAGGCTATCAATGGCCAGCAGAAACTGATACTGAAATGGAATTATCAGATGAAGCTAGAGAATTAATAAAACAAAGCCAAATCCTATCTTCCCATGTCGATGATGATGGCATAGTCTGCTTACCACCCATACGAGGAGAGAATACAGCAGGTGAAAGACTAGAAGCCTTATTAATGGATGCTTATGGCTCAGAGTGGAATACATCCATACGTAATCATTTATTAGAAGATGCAAAATGTAAAGGCAAGTCACTCGACTTCTGGCTAAGAGAAAAGTTCTTTGAACAACACTGTAAACTCTTTCAGAATCGTCCCTTTATCTGGCAGATATGGGATGGACTTAAAGATGGCTTTAGTGCCTTAGTTAATTATCACAAACTTAATCGACAAAACCTGGAACGCTTAATCTACACATATTTAGGTGATTGGATAAGAACTCAAGAACATGGTGTTCAAGAGGAAATTGATGGTGCTGTTATCCGGCTAAATGCAGCTCAAACACTAAAAAACCATTTAGAAACTATTCTAGAAGGTGAAGCTCCTTACGATATCTTCGTACGTTGGAAACCTCTTAATGAACAAGCCATAGGCTGGAACCCTGATATCAACGATGGTGTCCGTCTAAATATCAGACCTTTCTTAACCGTTCCTGATGTCGGTAAAAAAGATGCCGGTATCCTACGCTTTAAGCCTAATATAAAATGGACGAAAGACCGTGGTAAAGATGTAGAGTCAGCCCCTTGGTATAAACTTGGTTTAGACTATGATGAAAGTGAAGGTTCACGGATTAATGACCATCACTTGAAGTTAGCTGATAAAAGAAGTAATAAATAATGAATAAATCCCTAGACAAAAAACTCCGTAAACAATTAGAAACGGCTGTCATTAAAGCACGTAATATTGCAGAAACGGCAGCTACACAAGTGCTTAACCGTTTATCTGTGGGTAATAATAAAGCAGCAGAATATTTAACTGACGATCAAAAAAATTTAAGAAATCGTTTGCGTGCTCATGGGCGACAATTGGGTGATCTTTTAAAAGGTGGAGAGCAAGAAACTAAACATCTTGTCGTAGAAATTGCCTATGAGCATTGGCATCGGATGCTGTTTTCTCGGTTTTTAGAACAAAATAATCTTCTTATGTATGATGAACATACCTCTATTTCATTAGAAGATTGCCAAGAATTATCACAAGATGCTGATTCAAGTTTAGGAACAACAGATGGATGGGAATTAGCAGCTAAATTAGCATCTAAAATGCTTCCACAAATTTTTCGTATTGATTCTCCTGTATTTGAATTAAAGTTTGTACCTGAACACCAACAAGAATTAGAAAAAATCATTGCTAATTTACACGCAGATACATTCCAAGCACAAGATAGTTTAGGTTGGGTCTACCAGTATTGGCAAACTCAAAAGAAAGAAGAAGTGAATAAATCTGGTAATAAAATTGGGGCTGATGAACTATCAGCAGTTACACAGTTATTTACCGAACCCTATATGGTGAGCTTTCTTTTAGATAATAGTTTAGGTGCTTGGTGGGTAACTAATTATCCACAGTATAAGGACGTTCTACCCTTAGAATATTTGCGCTATGCACCTGAGCAAAGTGATGATGAAGAGGCCCAAGAAAACAATAAAGAGTATAAAGAAACAGATATTCCAGCAGCAGGTACTTTTGATGGTTGGCCTAAAAGCTTAAGTGAACTGAAAATGTTAGATCCCTGTTGTGGATCAGGACACTTTTTAGTGGCAACTATGCTAATGCTTGTGCCTATGAGAATGAAGGCAGAAGATTTAACAGCAGATGAAGCGATAGAAAAAATACTAGCACAAAATATTCATGGTCTAGAGTTAGATCAACGCTGTGTAGAGATAGCGGCTTTTGCTGTAGCCCTAGAAGCATGGCGTTATCCTGGTTGTAGTGGTTATAGGCAACTTCCTTCATTAAATATTGCTTGGGTAGGACAATCTATTAAAGCAAAGAAAGAGGATTGGTTATCCTTAGCTGGTGATAATGCTCGCCTATATCAGGGTATGGATGCTTTATATGATACATTCAAGGATGCTCCTATTTTAGGTAGTTTAATTGATCCAAGTAAGGCTGTTACAGAAGATTTATTTACTGATGGATTTGCTGAATTACAGCTTTTATTAAATAAAGCATTACAGCAGTTTGAAGTTGAAGATAATAAAGAGGCTACTATTGCTGCAAAGGGAATAGTTAAATCAATTTCATTATTAACAAGCAAATACCACATTGTTTTAACTAACGTCCCTTTCAAAGAGACTAAACAGTTGAATAATAAACTCCAAGATTTTATTTTTAAATTCTACCAAAAAGGGAAAACAAATTTAGCAACAGCATTTATTTTAAGAATTCGTAAATTTCTAGTTTATGAAGGTATTACCGCTTTAGTTTCACCTCATGAATGGTTGTATCTTAAAAGTTATGACCTTCATAGAAAAGAACTTTTAGAAAAAATGACCTGGAAAGGAGTAATTGATTTAGGCGAAAAGGCTTTTGAAAGCCCTCAAGCATCTGGAGCCTTTACAGCTCTTATAATATTAAAAAACACATTATCAACAAGTGATGCATACTATAGCGGCATAGATATAGCTTCTTTAAAAACAATTGAACAGAAAATTACTGGACTTAAAGGTGGAAACATTATAAAAGTTCAACAAAAAGGGCAGTTAAAAAACCCAGATTATCGGATAGGTTTATTTAGTTCATCAAATATTCCCTTGCTCAAAGAGTATGCAGGTTCTTATGTTGGTTTACAAAATGGTGATACACCACAATTTGTATTTAGCTTTTGGGAATCATTGGTAAATAAGAATGTTTTTAGTTACTACCAAATGCCATGCCCTGAAAACAAGCATTATACAGGTAGATTTGGGATACTAAAATGGGAACAAGGTAAAGGGGTTTTAGTAAATTCACCATTAGCATTTATTAAAGGACGTGAGGCTTGGCATAAAAATGGCGTAGCAATTAGGCAGACTAGGATTCTACCAGCAACCCTATATTCGGGTGATTTATATGACCAATCAAGTGCTGCGATTATCCCTTATGATAATAATAATTTAAATGCAATTTGGACCTTTTGTTCCTCGCCCTCTTTTCATGATGAAGTAAGAAAAATTGATAAAAAAAAGAATGTAACTAATGCAACACTAGTTAAGATTCCATTTGACTTAGATTACTGGACTAAGATAGCGGAAGAGCAATATCCAAATGGCCTACCAAAACCCTATTCAGACGATCCAACTCAATGGATATTCCATGGTTTCCCTTCAAAATCAGAATCCCCATTACACGTTGCTATAGCACATCTATTAGGCTACCAATGGCCAGCTGAAACTGATACTGAAATGGAATTATCAGATGAAGCCAGAGAATTAATAAAACAAAGCCAAACCCTATCCTCTCATGTCGACGATGATGGCATAGCCTGCTTACCAGCCATACGAGGAGAAAAGGCAGCTGATGAAAGACTAGAAGCTTTGCTAATGGATGCCTATGACTCAGAGTGGAATACCTCTTTACGTAATCAATTATTAGAAGAAGCAAAATGTAAAGGTAAGTCACTAGACTTCTGGCTAAGAGAAAAGTTCTTTGAACAACATTGTAAACTCTTTCAAAATCGTCCCTTTATCTGGCAGATATGGGATGGGCTTAAAGACGGCTTTAGTGCCTTAGTTAATTACCACCACCTTAATCGACAAAACCTAGAACGCTTAATTTATACCTATCTAGGTGATTGGATAAGAACTCAAGAACATGGTGTTAAAGAGGAAATAGATGGTGCTGAAGTACGTCTAAATGCAGCTCAAACACTAAAAAAACATTTAGAAACCATTCTTGCAGGTGAAGCTCCCTACGATATTTTTGTACGCTGGAAACCACTCAATGAACAGGCTATAGGCTGGAATCCAGACATCAACGACGGTGTACGTATGAATATTAGACCATTTATGTCAGTTCCCGATGTGAGCAAAAAGAAAGGTGCTGGCATCTTACGTTCTAAACCCAATATAAAATGGACCAAAGATCGTGGTAAAGACGTAGAGTCAGCCCCTTGGTATAAACTTGGTTTAAAATATGGAGAAAGTGAAGGCTCACGTATTAATGACCATCATGTTTCCCTAAAAGACAAACAACAAGCTAAAGAGGATTTAGAGTGAAGTTAGTTGATATCCTTGCTTCTCAAATAAGAAGTGCAGCTGAATTTAATAGTAACATTCAAGCAGCCCCTGTTGCTATTTTATGGACAGATAAGTTAAAACAATGGCAGTCTGCTATGCCATTGCTTCAAGCTATTATGCCAGAGTTAGTGGTGTTAGGTGAATATAACCCCTCTTTACGACAAGGTCCATCAATCTGGTTAAAGTGTGTAATTGCTAGAACCTTACCTGATTTTAATATTCCTGATGGAAAAACACCCATAATTTACCTCCCTGGTATTGAGCGCAAAGACTTACGAGCGATTGCTGAATGTCCGATTTATTTACAACCTTTAGCAGAGATACAATATAGGGGGTGTTGGTGGGCCTATAATTCAGCAGGACGAGATTGGAACGTTAATTCTTTTTTACTGTCCAAGAAATTTGGTGCGGGACTGGATGTGGCTCAAGATGAAAAGTCACAGGTAGCTTTGTTACATGTGTTAACAGAGTTATTGGAAACTGAACAAAATGAATTATCCAATAGACGCCTGGAAGCATCAGATTTTAATAAACTGATTTCTAATGATCCTGATCGTGATTTACTCAGCTGGATGAATAATAGTGAACAATGCCAATCAAACTGGAATGTTACTAAGTGGCAAGCATTTATGGGAATTTGTGATACGGAATATCATTTTAACCCAGAACAAGATGGAACTTTAACTGCAGCAGAATTATTATGTCAGCGCCAAGGTGTTTGGGAAAATGTTTGGCAACGCTTTGAAGAATCATGTCACTTATATCCAAAGCTTCCTGAATTATTAATGAAAGTAGAAGGTGATTTAGCATCTGGTGGTGCAAATTATCCCAGAATTAATCAGGAGAGTGAAAATACCTTGTTTCGTGAAATGAGCGATTTACTGAACAATCATTCTTCACTTGAGATTCGAAATAAGATACAACTTTTAGAAACAAACCATAAATCTAGGAGAGGTTGGATTTGGGCAAACTTAGGTTTGTCTCCTTTAGCTAAAGTATTAGAATATTTAGCTCCCATCGCTAAACTAACAGAGACTAGCTTTTCTGGTGCATCTGCAATGGAAATGGCAGAGTATTATAAAGATGAGTACTGGCAAGTGGATGATAATGTACTGAGAGCACTTGAACTGGTATTAGAGCCAAAGCAATCTGAATTAGTTAATGATATTCTTGACGCTATTTATACGCCATGGTTACAAGAAGTAGTACAAAACTTCCAATCGTTAGTCAAGAATGGTGGATACCCTGGATATAGTGAAATAAATGAAGCAACTGCAGAGTATCAAGTTGGTGGTGAAGTTGTTTTTTTTGTGGATGGATTACGTTTTGATATAGCCCAACGTTTACTAACGAAACTATCAAAACATGGGGAAGCTGAATTATCTTATAATTGGGCAGCCTTACCTTCAGTGACGGCAACAGCCAAAGCTGCTGTAACACCTGTTCATAATAAAATCTCGGGTAGAGTATCAGATAAAAATTTTCAACCCAGTTTAAAAAGTGATGATAAGCCATTTACTAGCTATTATTTTAAAAAACTACTGAATGAAAAAGATTGGCAATTTTTAGCTGAAGGTGAAACAGGTAATCCATTTGGTAATGCTTGGGTTCAAACAGGGGATATAGATAAAGAAGGCCATGTTAAAGGATTAAAACTGGCTGCTAGAATTGATACTTTACTTGACGAAGTTGATAGTCGAGTAAAAGAATTGCTCACTTATGGTTGGCGTAAAGTCCGTATTGTGACAGATCATGGCTGGTTATTAACACCAAAGACATTACCTAAAGTAGAAATATCAAAACATATTACTGAGACTCGCTGGGGGCGGTGTGCTGTATTGAAAGACTCTATTCAGACAGAGCATTTAAGCTTAGGTTGGTATTGGAATCCAGAAGTTAGTATAGCGATGGCTCCAGGAATTGGTAGTTTTATTGCGGGCAAACATTATGATCATGGCGGCTTGAGTCTACAAGAATGTCTAACCCCTTGGATCGAAATTAAAAATACACAGCTTAATGAAAAACCTGGAGTAAAAGCTTCAATAAATTCTTCTCGTTGGTTGGGACTAACATGCAAAGTTGAAGTGAATACAGATGATGAAAATATTTTTGCTTGTTTACGTATAAGTGCAGCCGATCAGAACAGTGAAATTTGTAAACGAAAACTCATTAAAAATTCTAAATGTACCCTCATGGTTGACGATGAATATGAAGATCATAGTGTCGTATTAGTTTTACTTGATGAGCAAGGTGAATTATTGGCAAAAAAGCCTGTTATTGTAGGAGATGAATAGTGGAACTCGATCCATTAGATTTAAAAGCAGCTGAAGGTTTTGAAGGATATATTGTTAGAAAAGACCTAGTGAGGACTTTTGCTAGACAGTTTCCTGTTCCCACTTATGTTGTTGAGTTCATGCTAGGTCGTTATTGCGCAAGTACTGATCCAGAAGAAATTGAAGAAGGTTTAGAAATTGTTCAAAGACAATTATCTTCAAGAACGGTTAGAGCGGGTGAAGAAGAACTTTTTAAAGCAAAAGCTTATAAAAATGGTACGGTTAAATTAATTGATATCGTTCATGTTCGATTTAGTAGTGATAAAGACGGCGGATATATTGCCAGTTTACCTAGTCTAAATCTTAATAAGGTACGCATTTCAGACAAACTAGTGGATGATAATGAACGTTTATTAACTGGTGGATTTTATGCTGAAGTGACCTTGGAATATGATGCCATTATTGCAGAGGAAAAAGGAATTGCTTTTGGTATAAAGGATTTAAGACCTATTCAATTATCAAAACGCAATGTTCTTGATATTCTAGCTGAAGCTAGGAAATCTTTTACTAGTGAAGAATGGATTGATTTTCTACTTCGTTCAATTGGCTTAGAACCTGAAGCATTGGATCAAAGAGCTAAGAATGCCATTTTAGTAAGATTAGTTCCTTTTGTTGAACGTAATTACAATATGGTGGAATTAGGACCGAGAGGCACCGGTAAAAGCCATTTGTTTCAACAGATTTCTCCCTATGCCCATCTAATATCAGGTGGTAACGCAACCATTGCTAAAATGTTTGTTAATAATTCAACTGGTCAGAAAGGATTAGTATGTCAGTATGATGTGGTTTGTTTTGATGAAATTGGTGGCATATCTTTTGACTCCAAAGAAGGCATAAACATTATGAAAGGCTATATGGAATCAGGTGAGTTTAGTAGAGGCAAGGAAAGTATTCGAGCGGATGGCTCTATGGTATTTGTGGGTAATTTTGATGTGGATGTTGATCACCAACAACGTGTTGGACATTTGTTTGGACCATTACCTCAAGAAATGCGTGATGATACAGCATGGATGGATCGTATTCATTGTTATTTGCCTGGCTGGGATATTCCCAAAATGAATCAGGAACTGACTACTGATCATTTTGGATTGGTAAGTGATTTCTTTTCTGAATGTTTGAGCCATTTACGCTTTCAAAGTCGTGTTTCTATGATGCAAAACCGTGTTCATTTAGGTGGGGCATTAAGTGGACGTGATACCAATTCGGTTAATAAAACTGTTTCTGGTTTACTCAAACTCATGTACCCAGATCCAGAATCTTCAGTAAGTGATGAAGATTTAGAATGGGCTACTCGTATTGCCCTAGAAGTCAGGCGCAGAGTAAAAGAGCAACAAAAACGAATAGGCTCTGCAGAATTTAGAAATACACATTTTAGTTATTTTATAGGTGATGATGGTGTAGAACAATTTGTTGCCACTCCAGAACTGAGGTCAGATAATGAAATTGGAGACGATCCATTAGAACCAGGTCAAATTTGGGCAATTAGTGAAGGTGGATCAGATATTGATGATAATGCTGGTCTATACAGAATTGAAGTTAATGAAGGCCCAGGCTCTGGTGTTAAAATTTTAAATAATCCAGTTCCTGCTGCATTTAAAGAGTCTATGCGTTATGCCGAGCAAAATTTATATGCAAGATCTACCCAATTAATTGGTGATAGAGATCCTCGTTCACATGAATTCACAGTTCAACTTAGATCATTTGATGCAGCAAAAAAAGGCTCAAAGCTAGGAGTGTCTGCCCTGATTGCAATGTGTAGCAGTCTACTTAAAAAGCCTATAAAAGGCGGTTTAATTGTTGTTGGTGAAATAAATTTAGGTGGTTCAATAGAACCCATAATGAATGCTGTTAATATTGCAGAGCTTGCTGTTGAAAAAGGTGCATCGTCATTATTAATGCCCGTAACTGCAAGAAGAATGCTTTATGATTTATCCGATGATATGGCAACAAAAGTAGATATACAGTTTTATCAAGATGCTAAGGATGCACTGCTTAAGGCGATAGTTGAGTAATGTATTTTAATTCCCTTTATGATTGGATGAACAATGAATAATATTGCTCAGGTAGAAGAAGTTGATTATACGTCTAATTTATTAGGTAATATTCGTGCTCATTTACAAGGATTGCAAGGCTATGACACGATGGCATTGGAATTAATTCAAAATGCTGATGATGCTAAAGCAAAACAAATTATTTTTGATGTCCTTGATGATGGTTTATTCATTTGGAATAGTGGCAACTTTTCTTATTGTGGTGATTTGAAAACAAAACCTTGTTTACACTTTGAAGATAAAGGTGAAAATTGTGACTTTCATCGTATTACAGATTTTGGTAGTGGTGGAAAGTTATCTAATTCAGATAATATAGGGCGTTTTGGTATTGGTTTTTCTTCTACTTATCAAATATCAGATCATCCTGAAATTTCATCTTCAGGTCTAAAAGTTAAGTTGATGCCAGAAATTGGAAAAGCATCTAGTGTAAATCAAACAAAAGAGCCTGGAACAACTTTTTTCTTACCGTGGGCTAATGATCCTAATTCTTCTGGTAGAAATGCTTTGGGCATTTCTCATATTACACCTGAACATATTGAACAATTAGTAACCGACTTAACAGATGTATTACAAAGAAGTTTGTTATTTTTAAGAAATGTAGTTAATGCAAAACTACGTCGAAATGGTAAGCAAATATTTTCTTGTGAATTAGATCGCAGTGATAATGATGAGTCAGAATTAATTGTTTCTTTTGAACCAAGTAATGAGATTGAACGATGGCTTATTTTACGAACTGATATAAGAGACAATACAGAAAATATATTTCATAAGTTTCCTAAATTAGAAATTTTAAATAGACAAACACAAATCACAATTGCAATTAGAGTTGAACCAGAACCATTAACAAGTGGGAAACTATATGCCTTTTTACCTACGGAGCAATCAACAGGTTTGCCATTTCATATCAATGCAGATTTTTTTCCAGAAGCAGACAGAAAGGCTGTAATTTTTTCAGGGTATCAGCAAGAAAATGCTTGGAATGAACTGCTTATTAAAGCCACGGCTATTGAACTAGCTAAGGATCTTGAGGGATTAAAAGATAAACTTGGATATCAACAATTATGGTCAATTCTTTCTAGTGCTTATGATATTAAAAAAGAAGTTGATTCTAATCATCCAGACTGTTTTAAATGTTTCTTTGATGAATTCTATAGGTCAATGCAACAAGGTGCCAAAGTTGTCCTTACAGAGTCTGGACAGTTTTATTCAAGTCATAATATATTATCACCGAAGCAACATCCTGAATTATCAATAATCAATATATTACATAAACTTGGTGCGCAGATTCTTCATGAGAAATTAAGGTCTTATCAGAATGTACTGTATGAATTTGGAGTTAAGCAATTAACCTTTGAACGGTATATTACTATTATTGAAAATGGGATTGAAAAGCTTTATCCCAAAAAAACTATTGTTACGGCAGATAGTCTAAAAGTAATGTTTTATCCAATATGGCAGTTTTTTGAAGCTCTGTATCCCAAAGAGTTGCAAGCTGATGCAAAAGATAGGTTGAAACAATTAAATTTTGTTTTAGATACTGAATTAGCTATAACTAGTATTCGTGATTGTTATGCTGTTCAGAAACCCTTGACTTCAAAAAAAATAAAGAAGATATTTAATTTTCTTCCTTTTATACATGATGATATTTCATCATACAACAAAATATTTTCAAATGTAGATCTGTTTGGGTTTAATAGTTTAGTTACTGAACTCGAACATCACTTAATAACAGAAGAAGAGTGTATAGAAGAAATTATTGGTATCGAAAATACACAATTAAAAGAGTTTTATTCAGTTATTGTAGAATTAGATGAAGTTCAAAGTGAGGAAGTTCACGAATATATTAAGTTATCTACTTTAGAGATATTTAAAGCTGGCGATAGTTTTGTTTCTGCTAAAAATGCACTTCTCCCTGGAAATTTTGAAGATCCAATTGGTTATTCAAAACTAATCAATACAACAATACTAGATTATCGTAGTATTTCATTTATTGAAAATAAACTGAGTGTAAAAAGACAATCAATTGATGAGTATGTTCGGAAAGTTGTACCTGATTTTTTTGGTTCTGATGGCCCAAATGATATTGATGCGTATCAAAAATTAATAAATATACTGGCTGAAAATGCAGGATTACTAAATGACGATGAAATTATTTTACTACTGATGGAACTACCTCTGCTCCCCACACAAAGTGGCGATTGGTCTATTCCTCGTAATTCATATTTCAGAACTGATCAATTAGCTTCGATCTTAGGGGAAAACAAGGATTTATGGATATCAGAAGAGATTTTACCAGCTACTCACTCTGTACAAAACTTTGTTAATTCCTTAGGTGTTAGAAAGAATCCAAGTCCTGAGCATTTAGTAGAACACATGATTAATGTTGCTGAAGCATTTAAGCCAAGTTCAAAGTCAAGAAAGGTTTGTGAAACTGCTTTTTATGAATTATGTCATTTATATATCACTTCTGAAGATAAAGAAAATATAGAGTCAATTTTAATCAAATTGTCAAATGTTAAATGTTTTCCAGTTGATGGGGATTTTGATGATTGGCATTTAGCAAATGAAGTGTATGCCCCATATAGATATCAAGCATTTCAATCGCAAGCTAAAATATTAGATTTTAAGAATTTACAAAAACTTGAAAGCGAAGTATTAAAAATAGTTGGTGTTTCAATCGAACCAGAAACTAATTTAATAGTTGAACATTTACTTGAATGTGTTGATAAGAAAATACCCGCCCATTTCTTTATATATCAAATATTAAATGAAAGGTCGAAAAATGATTATCTTCCAATTCAAAAATTAAAAGAAAAAGCATGTATTTACATTGAATCTAAAAAGAAATATATACGTCCTAATCAGCTGTTTACTCTTCCTCAAAAATTAGGTAAATATTCATATGTAGTTCCAGAATCACTTAACCACTATAAAGATCTTTTTAGTATTCTAGGTGTGAAAGATAATCCTGATACTACTGATTATATTGATATCTTACTAGATATCGTTGATGCAAATTATCCAAAACAAAAACCATTAAAATCTTCAGATCTAAAAATCTATCAAAACTGTATGGAGAAGTTAGTTATAACTTGGAGTGATGATAAAGGATTAATAAGTGATTTTGATCTAAAAAGATTAGAACCATCCCCAGTTATAATTAATATTTTAGATGAATTACACTACCCTTATGCCTTATTAATTGATGATAGTGAGTGGTATAAATATTTATTTGAAAATGATCAAGCATTATGTAAGCCTGAAATAGAATATTGGGATTTCTATAAACAGGTTGGAGTGAATAGACTTAGCGAAGTTACAAATATTAATTTGGATTATGTTGATTTAGAATCAAAAAAGCTTGAACGTGAGATATGTGATTTAATTCAAGATAAACAAAGTATTATATTGCGTTGTTTCCATGATAAAACAGGAAGTTTTCGTAATAAAATAACAAAAGTAATATCTGAGCTATCTGCTTTTAGCTATGATGTTGTTAGAATAATAGCTACAACAAATTTAGGAGATGAATCTATTAGTTCTCCTTCTATTTCTGTAAAGGCTTATTTTGATCCTGATACAGTTTCATTAAGTATTGCACGACCTATAGATAACAATCTCTGGCTGCATATTTTTCAAGCAATTTTTAATCCTTTAATGCTCTCTGAATCATCTGCTTCAATTTCAAACCTAGCTTTAGCAATTGAACCATGTATGAGAATGTCACTTGATGATGCCAATGAACGATTAACAGCAGCAGGTATACCCCTTATAGAAGATCAAAGAGATGAGGACTTTGATATAGATCTTACATCTAGTGATTTTGATGATTTAGGTGCAGAAAATGATATTGGAAATGAATATGAGGGAGTCAATACAAGTGATGTGTTAAATGGTAAAGATACAGACAATGATGTTGATAAAAAGAAAGAAAACGATGAAGTAAAAGAACAAAAAAAGAAACGATCAAATAATACTTTAGATGACTTTAGAAAAGAAATTGAAGAGCGAAGAAAACAAGAAGAATTAAATAATAATCCTGAACCTTCTGATGACGATAAAAATGCTGATACTGATACTGATGCTGATGCTGATGCTGATGCTGATGCTGATGCTGATGCTGAAAAAAATGATTTGGATGATCAAAGTTATAATTCAAGCTCAAATTCGAAAGAAAACAAAAAGTCACGAAGTAAACATAAAAAACTTTGGGATAGAAAATTAATATCCTATGTTCGTCAAAGAAGGTTGAACCAGGATGAAGAAGGAAATAAGGAAGATGCTGCTTATAAGTTATCAGTTGAAGCCGCTTCAAGAGAATTGGTGTGTCAGTACGAAATAGAAAGAGGTAGAGAACCTGAAGAAATGCCACAGACGCATCCAGGTTATGATGTGATTAGTCGACAAATAAATAGTGATGATATTGAAAGATATATTGAAGTTAAGGGTACATCAGGAGAATGGAAAGATAGAGGAGTAAGTTTATCTAGGAGACAATTTTTAGAAGCCCAAGATAATGGAGATAAGTTTTGGCTATATGTTGTAGAACATGCTTTTGAGAAAGAACTTGCCAGGGTCTATGTAATACAAAACCCAGCAAATATTGTTGATTCCTTTATTTATGATGGTGGTTGGCGAGAAGTTGTAGTAGATGAAAATGCCGATCCTAAAAAAAGATTTGTCGAAGGAGTTCAGATAAAACATGACTTTTATGGTATAGGTAGAATACTTAAAGTGGAAGAACGAGGTTTAACCACTTTACTTCATATAGACTTTATGAATGGAGAAAAAAATAGGCTTCCCCTTAATTTAAATATAATGAAAATACTTGAGAATTAATATGGCAACAATGATTCCAAATTTAAATGCTGAACAGTTAAGTAAAATTGATTCATATGCAGAAGCCAAAGTTTATCAATCTTTAAAGGAAAATCTATCTTCAGATTATATTATCTTTTTCCAGGTATCATGGATATTAAAACGGGAAGAACAACAGGCTAGAGATGGTGAAACTGATTTTGTTATCTGCCATCCTAAAAAAGGTTTTATTTGCGTGGAGGTAAAAGGAGGAGGTATTGGTTTTGATTCTTTATCTGATGAATGGTATTCCATTGATAGAAAAAACCATAAAAATATAATTAAAAATCCTGTAGGGCAATCGTTAAGAGCTAAATACTCAATTTTGAATAAATTATATGAAAATCCTAGTTGGAAAAGGCTGAATGTTCACAATGTGATTAGAGGACATACTGTTTTTTTTCCGGATATTTTAAATGCTAGTAAAATTGCCCGAAATGATATGCCTAGTATTTTAATTGGTACTTCCTCCGATCTTGATAAGATTGGAGATTGGACTGATAGAGTTTTTGAATATTGGCATAATGATGATTCATCTCAATCTCCAATAGGTCAATCAGGCATTGACATTATGCGAATGACTTTTGCTAAGTCTTTTGAGGTAAAACCATTAGTATCTATACAGTTACAAGAGCAGGAACAACAAAGAATACAATTAACAAATGATCAAGTTCGAATTCTTGATTTCCTTCAATCTCAAAGACGAGCTGCAGTGAGAGGAGGAGCTGGAACAGGTAAAACAGTATTAGCAGTTGAGAAGGCGAAACGCCTTGCTATTGAAGGATTTAAAACATTATTAACCTGTTATAATCGTCAGTTAGCTGATCACATTAAAAATGTTTGTATGGGTATAGAAAATTTAGATGTCATGAGTTTTCATCAACTATGCCATAAAAGAATCACTAAGGCAGCTAAGGTTACAGATAGGGATTTATTAAAAGAAGCAGAGTTAACATATCCAGGGACTGATTTGTTTGATATACAGTACCCTGCAGCTTTATCTTTTTCTCTGGATATAATATCGGAACAATATGATGCAATTGTATGTGATGAAGGACAAGATTTCAGGGATGAATATTGGCTACCATTAGAGCTTTTATTAGCCGATTATGATACAAGTCCATTTTACATTTTTTTTGATGATAATCAAAATATCTATTCCAGAGTAAAAAGTTTCCCTTCAATTGGTGAACCATATTCACTTGTTTCTAATTGTAGAAATACTAATCAGATACATATGGCCGCCTATCACTTTTATCATGGTATTGATGTCGCTCCCCCAGGGATTAATGGAGATGAAATTAAGTTTATTGAGGCAAATGGTATAGCCCAACAAGCAAAGAAATTGCATGGAAAGATATTAGATTTAATTGTGAATCAAAATATTCAGGCAAAGGACATTGTAATTTTGGTTTTTGATGCCGTCATGAAAAATGAGTATTATAATTCTTTAAAAAAACAAATATTACCTAAGCCTAACACTTGGTCTGAAGAAGGTATTCAAAGTGAATGTACAGTTCTAATGGATACTGTTAATCGTTTTAAAGGTTTAGAGTCATCAGTGATTTTTTTATGGGGAATGGATTCTGTTGATCTGGATAAATATCAATCGTTACTTTATGTTGGTCTTAGCCGTGCTAAATCGATAGTTTATTTTGTTGGTACAAATAGAATTTGTGATAGTTTTAGAGAAAAAATTATTAATTCTTGATAAAGTTAGGAATTGACGAAATCTAAGGATCATCCTTCAATATTTTATTTTAGATGTCGTTATTTACGGATTGAAATAGAATTATATAAATCCAAAATATTTGATTAATCAACAGAGTAATTATTTATTTATGACAATTTGTATTATCGGAATCGACTGTGCTACCCAAGCGAATAAAGTCGGATTAGCACGAGGGTTTGTTAAAAAGAATAGTTTAATAATTGATAAAGTCTTAAAACCAAGGAGTAAAGAAAGTGTAAGTGATATTGTTACAAATTGGATTATTCCTGAAATTAAAACATTATTGGCAATTGATGCTCCTCTTGGTTGGCCAAAATCATTAGGTGAAGAATTGATTCATCATAGTGCAGGTAATTCATTAAATACAGAATCTAATAGATTATTTCGTCGTGATACTGATAAATTTATAAAAGAACATGTAGGAAAGCAATCTCTTGATGTGGGAGCCGATAGAATTGCACGTACTGCACATGCAGCACTTAAAATACTCAGTGAGGTTTCTGAAGATATTAATTGTGAAATTCCACTAGCATGGAATGCAGAGCTTAATTCAAATATTTCTGTAATTGAAGTATATCCTGCTGCAACACTAAAAATGTGTGGTTATCGTAGCGATGGGTATAAGAAAAAAGAAAACATTGAACAAAGAAAAGAAATACTTAAAGCTATAAGCAAAGATGTAACCTTTAATTTAGATACATCACTAATGGTTGAGGATGACGATGTATTGGATGCTGCTATTTGTGTTTTATCAGGCTTTTATTTTGCTAGTAATCAATGCTTTGAACCTGAAGATATGATGTTGGCAAAAAAAGAAGGATGGATATGGGTCAGGAAATGAATAAATTTAATTCTTAATGATGAATAAACTTAAATCAAAACCACTACCATATACAATGGGGAATGCTGGGGACCTGATTAAGCATGGATTAATTTCAGAGTTTTTTGAATGGTATTTGAAGTTATTCAAAGAAAAAGGGATTATATATTTCGACCCTTTTGGTGGAAGGCCTTGGGACTCTCCAATTAATCCAGAAGTAAAAAATAGATTAAATAATTTACCCCCATGTGCTTTAAAATCGGCACAAAATAATATTGATAAATGTTATTTTGGTAGTGGGCATATAATTGAAAATATAGGTAAGATTCATAATATAGAAACTAAAGTATATTTATCTGACCGAGATAATATTGCCTATGTAGATTTAATTGACTCTGGTTTATCTCCAATAACTTTAAAAGGTTTTAATTCAGAATCAGCTTATTCAATTTTAGGATGTGAATTTCCTAAAAATAAAGATACATTGATTTTGATTGACCCTTTTAATGATCTTCAGAAAATTAACACTGAATTTCTTCAAATGATAGTTGATTTAGTTTTAAATCAAAAAGTAATAGTAGCTTTATATGTTTTATACAAAAATGAAGAAATTGAACTGTGGGATGATTTTACAAGTTTAAATGAGAAACTAACAAAAGATCGTTTAAATTATCATTCACTCTTATGTAAAAAGATAGATAACTCAGAAATTGAGGGTGAATCAAAATTTAACTCATTTATTTCTCTTTATATGAATAAATCATTCTCAAATAACTCCCAACAAGAGAAACTATCAAAAACAGTTTTAAGTTATGCAATTAATCTAAGTGAAATACTAAGTGTTGATGTTAAATATCAAAAGTATTTAATCAAGGTATAAATACTTTTGAATTTGAATTGGTTATGAATGATAAAAGACTAAGGTCTCAAACTATCTTGTATAATTTGACCTACGCTGTTACTTTCACTATGGTATATTTCTTTCGTACAACTAATTTCAATATTAACCATATAGGGTAAAATTAGGGAAATGTAACTGAAGATAGTTTAGAAAGTGCTATTAATGATGTAATTAATTCGTATGGTGAAACTTTTCTAGATGATGAGATATTGGTTCAGCCAATGCTTGAAAATGTACTTTCTTCTGGTGTGGCATTCTCTCATGACCCTAATACGTGCTCACCATATAGGGTTGTTAATTGGAGTGAAGGGTCTGATACAACTGCAGTAACGGGTGGTGTTGGTGGTAGTAGTAGTAGTAGTAGTAGTAGTAGTAGTAGTAGAACTTGGCAACAAGTAGCGCACTCACCACTATCTCCACCAAAGAGTGTGTCACCTGTAATTGCTCTTGTGGATGAACTTCTGGATTTGTTTAGTCAAAGGCCAGTTGATTGTGAGTTTGCAGTATCAATGAATGAAGGTAAAGAAACATTATGGTTGCTGCAAGCACGACCGTTATTGTTGGAAAATAAACCAGAAAGTAATGAACTACAGCGGAATAGGCACCAAAATATAGAGAAGAAAATTGCAAGAGGAGTAGGAGAGCACCCATTTCTTATGGGAAAAAAAACAGTATATGGTGTAATGCCAGATTGGAATCCAGCTGAAATTATTGGTATTCGCCCCAAACCATTAGCAATATCACTCTATCGTGAGCTGATAACAGATGCAATCTGGGCATATCAAAGACATAATTATGGATACCGTAATTTGCGAAGTTTTCCACTTATGCCTCATTTCTTCGGGCTTCCCTATATTGATTTGCGCCTTTCTTTCAACTCATTTATACCTGCTGACCTTGATGATGATTTAGCTGGTCGTTTGGTAGATCATTATATAAATCGCTTACTAAAAGAACCTACTCTGCATGATAAAGTGGAATTTGAAATTGTATTTTCTTGCTATACTTTAGATTTGCCTGATAGATTACAGATGCTTGATAATGCAGAGTTTAGCAAAAAAGATCAAACAACAATAGCAAATAGTCTCAGAAATTTAACAAACCATATTATTCATCCAGAAGAAGGACTTTGGAAAAGTGATGCGGATAAATTGAAAACACTTACTGTAAGACGTGAAAAGATATTATCTTCAATTGCGGATCCATTAGAGAAGATTTATTGGCTTTTAGAGGACGCTAAGCGTTATGGGACACTGCCTTTTGCAGGTTTGGCGCGTGTTGGATTTATTGCAGTGCAGATGCTGAAGTCATTAGTTACTGTGGAAGTGTTATCACAAGATGACTATGATGCTTTTGTTGGTAGTGTTTCGACGGTAAGTGGACAACTATATCGTGATCGTGTAAATTTAGATAAAAAAACATTTTTAGTAAAATATGGACATCTCAGACCAGGTACTTATGATATTTTATCACCTCGATATGATGAAGCACCTGATCTTTATTTTGATTGGACTCAAAAAACAATAGAGCTAGAGTCAATAAAACCATTTTCATTTACATTACCTCAGATGCGTAAACTCACAAGTTTGTTGAAATTACATGGACTTCATTCAGATCCAGTGGGTCTATTTGATTTTTTGCAAGCAGGAATTGAGTTAAGAGAGAAGGCAAAATTTTATTTCACAAAAAATCTGTCTGATGCACTTTCATTAATAGGTAAGTATGGGGAAAAATATGGATTTAGTAAAGAAGAACTTTCATATTGTGATCTTTCAGTTTTTCAGGAATTACATATTGCGGCATTAGACCCTGTAGAGATGATAGGGAATAATATAAAACAAGGTAAAGCAAGATATAAAGAAACACTTTCTCTATCTCTGCCACCATTAATTACAAACAGTCAAGATGTTTGGGGGTTTGAGTACCCTGAATCAGAACCTAATTTTATTACTCAGAAACAGGTGAGAGGACCCGTAATTTCAAATATTGAAAAGAGTAAACTTTCTGGTGCAATTGTCTGTATTACTAATGCAGATCCAGGATATGACTGGCTTTTTTCATATCAGATTGCAGGATTGATTACAACATGGGGAGGTGCTAATTCACATATGGCTATTCGTGCGGGTGAACTGGGTTTGCCTGCTGTGATTGGAGCAGGTGAGTTGCTGTATGAAAAATGGTCTGAAGCAAAACTATTACATCTAGATTGTTCTGGAAGACGAGTTGAGGTGTTAGCTTGAAGTTAATCGCAGTCAGTCAAAGAGTCGATGAATATCCTGATCGTAATGAAATAAGAGACGCAATTGATCAAAGGTTGATTGCATTTGTATCTGTGTCGGATTTTCAGCCTGTTCCTGTGCCTAACAGGATTTCTATGAGTAGAGACAGAAATGAAAGAAAATATGCCGTATTAAGGTGGGCTGAGCAGGTGGGTGTAGATGCAATAGTTCTCTCAGGTGGTAATGATATTGGTGAATATTTACATCGAGATGAAACTGAATATTGGTTATTAGATTATGCAGAGATGCATAAGTTGCCAGTGTTGGGAATATGTAGAGGAATGCAGATGATGGGGGTTATGAATGGTGGAATTTTAGAGAAAATTGAAAATCATGTGCAGGTTGATCATAAAATAATAGGTGAATTGTCAGGATCTGTTAATAGTTACCATAACCTATCTTTTACCTCCTGTCCAGATGGTTATGAAGTGCTTGCAAAAACTAATGATGGTTGTATTGAGGGAATCAGACATAAATTATTGCCATGGGAAGGGTGGATGTGGCATCCGGAACGTTATGAAATATGGAGAGAATCTGATATTGATAGAATAAAATATATTTTTGGGGGATAAAAATAAAAAATGATAGTGCTATATTTTTGCTAAAACTCCACTCATACCTCTTGAGGTAGAGTAATGATCAAGAATTATAGGTGCAGAAGAGTTCATTCAACTGCCCTCTATCTTCCGTTAACTATCAGCCCAGTAAAAATTTCTTTGATCGCACTAATAATCAAAAATAATAATTTGTTATATTACAAGAAGGATACTAATAAAATTCCATGATCAGAAAGACAACAGAGTTGAGTGCATATATTGTTGGAAGTGGATCCTTAGCAAGGATAATTAAGGAGATATTTAAGGTAAACAATATAGAGGTTTATGCATTTGTTGACAGAGAAACTAGCACTGACCCAGATTTTCTCATTATTGAAACTAAAAAAATACCATACCCAGTTCCAGAAAATACTCTGTTTGTTATAGCAATTTCTCTTCAGAAGCATAGACAAGCTGCCAAGAAGAGATTAGAAAAGCATGGTATACTCGATGAAAAAATATTGGAGATAAAAGACGCTTCAGATGCTATATTCATGGGAAGTCTACTCAAACATAACAATGATGAAACTATTAACTATCTCTTATCAAATTCACTATCAAACATACAGGCTCTAGAGAGGGCAATTATCCAATGTCCCATAGTTGATAATACTAGAATATCAATAAGTTTTAACTATCATGGTCATGGTGGTGGCTACAGACAACACTTAAATTCCATTGCAACAAAATTATCCTACAAATTCAATATAAACTGTTTTTCTGACGAGCCCGACTCATCTGGAGAAAAATCACCAAATTTCCAACTACAGAGTTTGAGAACAAGAAGAAGTTCTCGTTCTGAAAATTTATCGATAGCTGCAAACTATATCGACTGCTCACATACAGAAACTCCGAAAGTTCTATTTATGCATGAAATTTATGATCATTTTACCTATGTCGATGAAATTATTCAGGTAATATCAAAACCAAAGTTACAATACGTCTTTACTCCATCATTACCATGCTTTGAAAAAATGAAGAAGCTATGTATTGAAAAGAATTTGAAGAATCAAGTTGTCTTGATTCCAGGGGGGTATCCGAGACTTGATAATAACATAGAGTATTTTAAAACAATAAAGGAGCAACCAGACTCTATAATATACGCTCCAACACTTTCAATGTTCGATTCAGATAATATGGAATCCACCTATTCCATGGGGAAGGCACCAAATATACTGCTTAATCTTTCTAATTCATTTCCAGAATACAAAATCATATTTAGGCCGCACCCTACCGACTTGCTGGCGTTGGAAAATGGAAGAAAGGCCACCTATCGAAATTCTCTAGAAGAAGCTGTCAAGGTATGTAGTAGACTCCAAAATTGTGAATTAGATACTAGTAAAACATCATATATGAAATCATATGGATCATCTGTATTAATGGTGTCAGATATATCATCTACTGCCTTCACATATGCATTTAGCACTAATCGCCCTGTTATATTCTATTCTCCAGGAAATTCAATAACTGAAAAAAATCTACCTGACACTTTATTCATTGCTGATAGAAGTAAGTTAGGAATATGTGTAAATAGTGAAAAAGATATATCCAATGCTGCTTTTAATATACTTGAAAAATATTCTGAATACAGTACAAAAATAAAGAATCACTCAGAAAATGTTATTTTTAATAAAGGGAAATCAGAATCATACTTTATTGAGAATATAGATTTCATATTGAGCAATGAGAGAAATTCTGACTGGTGGTATCTTTCTGATCACCGTTAACTCGATGAATCTGCATCTGTCATCACATGACTTTGAAGTGGAGCAGTGTTCCCGAGAGATAGATCGCTCTCTGAATCAACTTCCATCCACTGTCCATAGTAAGGAAGTGCTTTAATGGGAATCCGTTTCGCATTGATTACATGCTGAAGCATTCCTGTCATATCCATCTGATCCCGTTGTATAGACGACAACTGGTCACGAATGCGTATAACTTCATTCCATCCTGTTGGTTCAAACCGCAGCAGCCCCATATATTGCCCCTCAACCTCTTCAATAAAATTAGGAGTATGGCCAATATCAGCTAATGTGTGATCTGAATTGAGTCGAAAAGCCTCGGCATCCTCTAAGGGATCACCAAAACGTTGATTCCATAATGTCAACCAGTCTGGATCATAAGTGATTGCGAGAGAGTTTCTGTTATTGATTAGTGAAGAAATTGCTGTATGCTCATAATAGAGATCGGAGTAACTGACAATACAAGACTCTAGCTGCAACCACCTATCTGCACATGCTAATGATGAAACCATGTTAGTCTCAGCCCAGTGCTTATTATGGAATTCTACCAAGCCATACACATCCAGTTGTTCCCTCTTATAGCCAGTAACAATAGCGATTTCTTCAATTCCTTCTTTACGTAATGCCATAATTTGCCATTCTAATAGAGGACGTCCATGCAGTAACATTAAACACTTAGGGGAGTTGTCTGTTAGTCCTTTCATACGGCTGCCTCTACCAGCAGCAAGAATTATTGCTCTCATAATAATTCCCTAATCCTTTGAATATCACTTCTATTATATTCGGCTTCTTTTTTCGTGTAGCACACAGGCTTATCCCAAAAAACCTTATGGCATTGAATCATTTTAATCTCCTTATTAACGGTAAGTTGTGATGTGGATTGAACTTTGAGGCGCATCAGTTGGTATCACAAAAAAGAGGATTTTTCTGTTATCTGCTGCAATGGTCAGTACAAGATCTTTGTAGGGGCGTAGTAACTCTATGATAGCAACTGCAATTAGTTTTACTGTTTTGTTCTTTACCTTAATCATCATAGTAAATTTATTCCCTAGATTTGTGAGTTACATATAGATAATTGACTCAGGAACAACGATACCACATCACAGTCCTCAATGGTGTAGGATTTATCTATATTTAGTTAAACTTTTAAGCTGATAAGATGTTATCTAGGTTCAGAATAGATGTTAGGAAGATTGCTGCGAAAGTTAGAGTTGAATAGATTGTTGCTAGAACTATTTATTGTGCCTGATTTAGTGTTACGAAAAAAGCATGAGCTTGATGAATCTTGTGGAGTTTTTTGAAATACAGATAGCCTTGATCTATCATGCAGAATTCTTTTTTCTATTATTGATTTTTTCTAGAACGTTGTTGTTGGATATCTTGAGAATTTTTCCTGTCTGCCAGTTGTACGAATGTTATGCAGAGAAATTGATTGAGACAACTAAAGCTCTTTATTTTGCGGTTGCCGTAGTATTTTATGCGGTATAATGAGTATCAGATTGTGAATGTTGGGACACTAGTGGTTTGGAGTGCATTGTGCCTTCAAGGGTGAGTCTACGATTTAATAAATATATAGTATAGGAGAAACAATGTCATATAATATTCTTGTTACAGGTGGTGCAGGCTACTTAGGTTCAACAATGGTACCAGATCTACTTGTAGCAGGGCATAAGGTTACTGTATTAGATAATTTTATGTTTAAACAGACTAGCTTAAATCACTGCTGTTATCACCCAAACTTTTCAGTAGTTAAAGGTGATATTAGAGTTGAAAGTACAATGGCACCCTTAATGAAAGAAGCCGATGTAATTATCCCATTAGCTGCACTGGTTGGTGCACCACTCTGTGGACTTGATCCAGTTGGTGCGACCACTATTAACCATGATGCTATTGAGTTGATGCTTAAACTTCTCTCAAAAGATCAAATCGTATTGATGCCAACTACCAATAGTGCTTACGGTACAGGTGATAAAGATAATTACTGCAATGAAGAGTCACCACTGCGCCCCATTTCCCAATATGCTATTGAAAAAGTTGAGATAGAAAAAGAGTTAATGCAACATCCTAATGCAATTAGCTTCCGCTTAGCGACTGTGTTTGGAATGTCACCTCGTATGCGTATTGATTTGTTAGTGAATGATTTTACCTATCGTGCCGTGAATGACCGTTTTGTGGTATTGTTCGAAAGTCACTTTAAGCGCAACTATATTCATGTTCGTGATGTCTCAAGAGTGTTTCAGCATGCTTTAAATAATCATGACATAATGAAAGGTGAAATATACAATGTAGGTCTATCTGATGCGAATGTCTCTAAAAAAGAGCTTTGTGAAACTATCCAAAAACAGATCCCCGAATTTATCTTTATTGATGAACAGGTAGGAAAAGACCCTGATCAGCGTAACTATATTGTCTCTAATGAGAAAATTGAAGCAACAGGGTTTAAGCAGGAGTTCTCTTTAGATCGTGGTATTGGTGAATTAATTAAAGGTTATACTATGATTAAGAATAGTTTGTATGGTAATGTGTAATTTCAATGAGAGAAAGTTGTGATTATCTGATTGTAGGTGCGGGGATAGTTGGTCTTACTGTTGCATGGGAGCTGAAAAAAAGATATCCATCATCTGTTATTATAGTATTAGAAAAAGAGTCAGAAGTGGGATTACATGCCAGTGGTCGAAATAGTGGAGTCCTTCATTCGGGTATCTACTATGGATCTGATACGCTAAAAGCTAAAGTTTGCTCATCTGGAGCAAAGAAAATGCAGGAATTTGCTGATGAGTATGGTGTAGACTGTAATCGTTCAGGAAAGATTATCATTGCAACTTCAGAGACTGACTTACCTACAATTGATAGGCTATTAAAAAATGCTCAAGACAACAGTATAAAAGCAGAACGAATCGATGAGCAGGAGATCAAAAAGATCGAACCTTACGCCTCACCCTATCAAACAGGTATATATAGTCCAGATACAGCAGTGATTGATAGTAAGGCTGTAGTGAAAAAACTATATTTATTACTAAAAGAAAAATTGGTTAATTTTAAATTAAGTTTACCTTTATTAGATCATAATGAAAAAGAAAAAACTGTCACAACACCTAGAGGAAAAATATCGTATGGATATCTCTATAATTGTGCTGGCGCAAATGCTGATCGTGTGGCAAAACTATTTGGTAAAGGGGAGGAATATACAATGATCCCATTTAAAGGGATCTACTATAAACTAAGAGCTGATAGTAATAACCTAGTGAATAATAACATCTATCCTGTTCCAAATATTAATCTTCCATTTCTGGGGATACATCTTACAAGAATAATTAGTGGAGATATTTATGTTGGGCCAACTGCAATTCCAGCATTTGGCCGTGAAAACTATGGTATTTTAAAAGGTATGAAAATAGGAGAAGGGGTTGAAATTAGTTCTGAGCTAATCAGTATGTATATAAAGAATAAAAGTAACTTTAGGCTGCTTGTTCACACGGAAATGAAGAAATACTTAAAACCATGGTTTTTAAAGTCGGCACAAAAATTAATAAGCGGACTTAAATCAGAAGATTTAATACCAAGTAATAAAGTTGGCATTCGTCCGCAGTTAGTCAATACAAAAACAAAAAAAATAGAGATGGACTATATCGTAGAGAAAGGAGAGAGTAGTATGCATATTCTAAACTCGATATCGCCCGCATTTACTAGTTCATTTGCTTTTGCAGAGTGGATAGTGGATAAGTCAGAATTAGGAGATAAATAATGGAAATGCTACTTGTATCTGATCGAGGTAAAAAACATCAAAATTATATCAAGTTAATAGATTCAGTTGTCTCAGGTCTTTTAAATAGAGGAGTTAAAGTTTCTCTATTGATAGGTGATGATTATGATGGTAAATTTGAGAATAGAATAGAAATTGTTCGAACACATCATTTTAATTTATACTCAACGAGTTATGATGAACGAAGATATATAGAGGTATTTGATGTTGCAACAGAGATTAAACCTGATTTAATTGTCTTGATTGATACACCAGACCCTCAACGACTCTATTTGGCAATGGAGTATGATGTGAGAGCAAAGCAATTTAAATATGCAATTTATCCTAGTCTAGGGTTAGGTCATTTCATATTTAAGCCACTTAGCGGACATTTCTTTAATAAGCTGTTAGATATGGACTCTTTTGTATTGGCTTTTATTGGGAGCAATAATCCAAAATTAGATGATGAGTTTTATCGTCAAGAGAAGAATTGTTCTGAAAAAGTTAAATTTATACATGATATCACTCATCTAAATATATTAGGTGAGAGTGATAGATATCTTGAGATTGATAAAGCATCTGTTCGTAAAAAAATGGGTATTTCAGAGCAGAGTAAAGTATTCTTATATTTTGGAACATATTATTATCTGAAAGGTGCAGATTTGTTATTAGAAGCATCACAAAAATTTATCGATTACAGTGATATTACCTTTATTTTTGCTGGTGATATGAATCAAACTTCGTATGATTTAAAACTTGAGAGTTATAATCTAGATAACTCTATAATTCATGATAGATATATTGATAAAGAAGAGATATATAACTATTTTGCTGCTGCTGATATTGTGGTATTGCCTTATCGATCTGGATACAATAGATTCTCAAGTGCAATGTTTGCGTTAGCACCAGTATCACATACCCCTTTACTAATATCTGATATATCTCCCCACAAAGAGAGTGTTGAACAGTATAACTTAGGCCATACTTTTGAGTGTGGGTCTGTAGAAGATTTAGTTGTGAAAATTAAATATATTCTCAATAATGAAAATACAGATAATAAGTTTGGATTTGAAGAGTATATTAATGATTTTGGAACAATAGATGAACTCTCAGAGCTATTGATAGACTCAATTCCATAAAATTATATAAACATGAAAATAGCAATTTTTGGAGCAGGAACAAATGGACTGCTTTTCTCAAAAGGAATGTCTGGTACAGGAAGAGTGATAAATGCTTTTCTTGATCAATCCTCTAAATTATCAGAATTAAATGGTATTCCTGTATTGAGAGTAGGGGATATTTTAAAAGAACAAGATGAATGGCAAATATTTTGTGCCATATTTCCTCATTCACTCAACAAGCCATCAAACAATACACATATAAAGCCAGAGATTAAATTAAAGCAACTTGGTTTTACTCATATATACAGTTTTTATGAAACTTTGCAGCTTTACCCAGAAATTATCAAAGGTTATTTTAATGAAAATTATCTCTGGATGCGCCCAAACTCAGATGTAATGATTGATTATGGAAAAATAGAGCAAGTGAGAAGCTTATTGAATGATAAATCAAGCAAACAATTATTAGGCCGTTGGATTTCATGGAGAGAGACCCAGTCTATGAAATATTATATTGAACCAGACAATGCCTGTGAATATTTTCCAGATGATATAGAGGGGCTATTTCCTACTGATCCATTAAGATTTGTTGATTGTGGGGCTTATACAGGAGATACAATTGTAGATCTTTATAGTGTTTGGAAAGGAGAGATAGAATCTGTGGTCTGTTTTGAACCAGATCGGAAAAATTTAGAACTGTTAAATGACACATTAACGAGAATTCAAACTGAAGGTAAGATAGGTTATGTCTATCCTACAGGGGTGGGTAAAGCTTGTTCAGTAATCTCATTCAGTGGAGGGCAGGGAAGCTCTTCCACCATGGTGATGGGAGGTGAAGGTGAATTAATACCAGTCGTGAGTCTTGACCAAACTGTTGGGCTATCCCATCCAAATTATATTAAAATGGATATCGAAGGAGCTGAGCTGGAAGCACTACAAGGTGCAAAAGAGTTGATTGTAAGAGAAGCGCCATCATTGGCTATTTGTCTCTATCATAAATCATCAGACTTATGGGAAATCCCACTATATCTACATTCGATTCAGTCATCTTATAAAATGGATGTTCGCACTCATGATCATCTAGGTTTAAGTACGGTTTTATATTGTTATAGATGAATAACTCAAATGAAAAAAAAACACTAATCTTAGGAGGAAGTCATAGAGATATTCCGCTCATTCAAGCATCGCAAGCGTTAGGGCACTACGTTATTACATTAGGAGCAATTAAAACCTATCTGGGGCACAACTATTCAGATAAAAAATTTCTTGTTGATTTTAGTGACTTGGATGCAGTCAAACAAATTATTAAAAATGAGCAAGTTGACTATATATTAGCGGGATGTAGTGAAGCAGCGTATATTAGTAGTGTAACACTTTCAAATGAGTTGGGTATAGGTTGTTATGATCTGTTAGAAACAGCACAATTGCTACACAATAAATGGGCATTTAAAAAGTTTTGTTTAGAGAATCAGATATCCACTCCTAATGCTCAACATTACACTCCTCAACTAGATTTAACAGGGGTCTCCTTTCCGTTAGCGATTAAGCCCACAACACTTTCTGGTGGACAAGGGGTAAGTGTTGTCAACTCTACTTCCGAACTAAGAAAGGCGGTGGTTGAGTCCAAGAAATTTTCAACAGATTTGATTCTAGAAGAGTATATCGAGGGGCAACTAATCGCATATTCTCTTTTTTTACAAGATCAGAAGGTGATCTATGGTTTTGTGGGAGATGATAAAAGTTATCTAAATAAATATCTTATTAATACTGCCTATCCTACTATTCTGAAAGAGGTGGTGCTGGATAAGATGAAAAATGATGTAGAAAAAATAGCAAGTCAACTGCAATTAGTAGACGGTATGTTTCATCTACAGATTATCATCAAAGATGATATCCCCTATATTATTGATGTAACTAGGCGAATCCCTGGAGATCTCTATCCCAAACTTATAGAGTATTGTGATGGGGTATCGTACTCAAAAGCAGTTGTAAAAGCATACTTAGGTGAAGCGTTAGAGAATGAGTTTGAGAGAAATTTAGATTTAAACAGTAAGCAGCAAAAATTTGTGATTCGACACTGTGTTATGGCCGCTAGCAATGGAACAATTAAAGATGTAAAAGTGGATCATATTTTGCATGAGAAGATATGCTACAGATTAGACTTAATAGAGGCAGGGCAAATCGTCAATAATTTTATGATTGATGTGATTGCAATTATTTTTATAGAATCGGATGGTAGAGATGAAAAAGTGATAAATAATATTAACAGCTTAATCTTTCCCGTTATAGAAACAAAAGTGGAGTTGTAATGGAAAAAACTAACAGTCAGGCATTTGGAGAAAAATTTCAGAGTCAGGTGGCAGAAAATAGTCATTTAGCGCGTGCATTGGAATATTATCAAGAAAAAGAGTATGCGACTGCAAAGATGTTTTTGGAGATGGTGGTTAACGAGGAGCCAACGGTGGATGTTTTCCATCTTCTAGCAATAGTTGAAGAGAAGAGTCAGGGTGAGTTGGAGCAAATAATCATCTGGTTAAATAAGGCATTTGAGATAGCCCCAGACTCTCCTGATCTTAACAATACGCTAGGGGATATATTGGTAGAGAGAAAGCAATATCAAGGCGCGATTAATGCATTTGAGAAGACTCTTAAACTCAATCCAGATCATCCCGATGCAAGATATAATATAGGTGCATCTTTAATGCGGTTAAGAAAATATGAAGCAGCAGAAGAAAATCTGAGGAAAGTGCTAGAGGATCAGCCTAGCCATATCGGAGCGTTGCAGAATCTCTCTTTAGCTTTGAAAGAGTTGGATTTTCAACAAGAGTCTCTGGAGACTTCTGAGAGGTTGCTAGAGGTTCAAGAGAGTGAGATTTCGTGTAATAACCACGGTACGATTCTGAAAGAGATGAACCGAAAAGAAGAGGCGCTGAAATATTTCGAGCGAGCGATAGTGTTAAATCCACAATATGCGCCTGCTTACTGTAATGTGGGATTAATGATGCTTGATCTGGGTGAAGCTGAGCTTGCAATTACCCACTATAAATATGCGATTACACTAAATGACCAAGATCCAACATTCTACCATAATCTAGCTTTCGCCTATTTTGCAGCGAACAGATATGGTGAAGGGTGGGATGTTTTTCGTCATAGAAAACTGGTTA
>Ga0233437_1002080_pt1 | contig 32268 bp, 27 predicted proteins | sample SI_122_August201_FD_182714 | JGI IMG/M metagenome (GOLD analysis project Ga0233437, IMG submission 182714) | Seawater microbial communities from Saanich Inlet, British Columbia, Canada - SI_122_August2016_200_MG | ecosystem: Environmental > Aquatic > Marine > Inlet | place: Canada: British... | reverse complement strand
TACCGATTTAACAATCAAATGTCGCATACTTTCGTTTTACTCAGCATACTCCTTTGTTGTAGTATCGGCATTAACCATTATAAACTTCGAAATTGCCATGCGGCATTTCAAAGTACAATTGGTATAACCTGAGTAAATTCAAAATATCAGATTATCAAAAAACATTTTATTTTCGTGGTTGTATTTCAATTATTTCCACTTACATTGAAAAGAGTAAAATCTGCCCGATAGGGCAACAGATAATTAGATAAACTTATTTTCCATTTGGCATGGTTTCAACATAAAATAAATCTCAAATTTCTTTATTTAAAAAATGCCACAGAATTTTATACTGATCCTTTAGTCTGTCCCGAAAAATTAACATATTTTGTTTTACTATATTTTTCACTCAAATATTTCGTAGCTTTAACAAGCAAAATAAAACACAACCTCATCGAACAAAAATGAGCCTATTCCAACATTCAGTTTTAAATAAATATTTAAAAGATGCGAATCAGGAAGAAATGAAAGCCGCTTATAAAAGACTGGTTTTATTTTTTCATAATGAATATATTCAGCAAAATATTCGTGAAAGTAAAGAAGAACAATTTCAAGAAGGATTTCTTAGGGAGCTTTTTGTTAGTGTGCTTGGATACACAATTAACCCCGACCGCGATTTTAATCTAACAACCGAATTTAAAAACGAACGTGGGGCAAAAAAAGCAGATGGCGCAATATTACAAAACGGTGCTGCCATTGGAGTTATCGAATTAAAATCGACCAAAACAAAAGATTTAGAATCAATCCGTTTGCAGGCATTCGATTATAAAGCCAATCAACAAAAGTGCGTTTATGTTATTACTTCCAACTTCGAGAAAGTTAGGTTTTATATTAACAATGCTGTTGACTTTGAGGAATTCGATTTGTTTAAAATTAAGTACGAAGAATTTCAGTTGCTATGGTTGTGCCTGGCAAAAGAGAACCTGTTAAACGGTGTCCCGCTTGCAATTAAGGAAGCTTCTATTCTGAAAGAAGAGAATGTAACCAAACAGATTTACCTTGATTATTCGTTGTTTAAGCGTGAATTGTACAACGATTTAATTGAGAATAATTTAGGCATCGAAATATTTAAGGGCAAAGAAGAAAAAGACATCAAATTACAGCTTTTTAAAAAATCGCAAAAGTTATTAGACCGATTTTTGTTTATCTTTTTTGGCGAAGACCGAGGATTGCTACCACCAAACTCAATCAGCCAGATTTTAAAACAATGGGAACAACTTAAAGAACTGGATGAGTACAAACCATTGTACGACCGTTATAAAAAATACTTTAATTATTTAAATACAGGCTGGAAAGGCAAACAATACGAAATATTTGCATACAACGGTGGACTGTTTACACCCGACGAAATTCTGGATTCGGTAGTTATTAGCGATGTGCTATTACAAAAACACACCAGAGTTTTAACGGCTTACGATTTTGAAACCGATGTTGACGTGAACATTCTCGGGCATATTTTTGAAAACAGCCTTAACGAGATTGAAGAAATAACGGCGCAAATTGGAGCGATTGATTCGACAGAGGGGTTAACCCCTCTGAATAAACGGAAAAAAGACGGCATTTTTTACACACCAAAATACATAACCAAATACATTGTAGAAAATACGGTTGGTAAACTTTGCGATGAGAAGAAAACAGAACTTGCAATTAAAGAAGGCGAATACCTGAAAAGCCGAAAAGGGCGGCCCGTTCAAAAGTTAAAAGAACTGGATGAAAAACTAACAACTTACCGGAACTGGCTTTTAACATTAACCATTTGCGATCCTGCTTGTGGTTCGGGTGCATTTTTGAACCAGGCTTTAGATTTTCTGATTCACGAACACCACTACATCGACGAACTAAAAGCCAAACTTCTTGAAGTACCAATGATTTTTACCGAAGTTGAAAACAGCATTTTGGAAAACAATATTTTTGGTGTTGACATTAACGAAGAATCGGTTGAAATTGCCAAACTCTCGTTGTGGTTGCGAACTGCACAAAAAGGGCGCAAACTAACCACTTTAAGCAATAATGTAAAGTGCGGGAACTCATTAATCGATGATCCGGAAGTTGCCGGCGAAAAAGCTTTTAACTGGCAAAATGAATTCCCCGGTGTTTTTAGGAAGAAAAACAAAAAGGCGTGGCACATTACAACCGCAACGCACAACTCGCGAACATCGCAGCGAATGTGGAACCTAAATATAGAGCCGGGAGAAGCGGTGTGGCTCGACGAAGAAAAAGAGGTGCTAATAACCCGTGCAATACTCGAAATTGTAAAAGAAGATAAACTGAATGTATTGCAATATAATATTTGTGGCGACCACATGCACATAATGCTGGTGTGCGAGAAACAGGAACTCAACGAAATCGTTGCAAAAATAAAGGGTCGTTCATCGTACTTTCTCAACAGATGGGTTAACCCATCTGAACAAAAGGCGGCTCCGAAATACGCCGACGGCACCCGAATACCAACCTGGACCCGAAAATTCAATACTTCCTTCATCACTTCCGATGAGAAATTCCATAATACAATCGAATACATAAAAAACAACCGACAGAAACACCAACTACCCGAAAACAATGAGTTGCAGACCCTTGTTGAGAAAATGATCTGCACCCGCGAACACGCATTCCGAAACGAATACAATGGTGGTTTTGATGTGGTGATTGGGAATCCGCCTTACGGTGCGAAACTTGATAAAACTGATGAAAAATATTTAAGGAATTATTTTAAAGTAGCAAGTTACCAGATTGACACATATATTTTATTTATTGAAAAGTCCATAAGTTTAGTTCATAATTATGGGAAATGTGGTTTAATAATTCCTTCAGCGTTTGTAAATTCTGTTTATGATATTGAATTAAGAAATTTCCTTCTTAATAAATCTAAAATTGAAGAGATAGTAATTGCGCCTTCAAGTGCGTTTCAGGATGCAACTGTTGAAACATTAATCTTAACTTATTGCAAAGAAAAGAGTAATCATACAAAATCATTTTCAGTAAAAAGATGGGATATTAAACCTGAAATTAAATATGATATTGACTTTAAGGAAATATTAGAAACAAATTCTAAAACATTCCCTGTATATGTTGACCCATATAAATACTCTATAGTAAAGAAAGTACAACAAGTAAAATCTAAATTAAATGATTTTGCCGAAGTTGTTTGGGGAGTAAAGGTCTATCAAACTGGAAAAGGAGAACCAAAACAAGAGCCATATTATTCAAAAGAAAAAATATTTCATTCAAAAATTAAACACGATGATTTATATCTTCCATTAATTGGAGGTAAAAGTATTTCAAGGTATTATTTAAGTCCTGCAAATCAATTTTTGAAATATGGCAAATGGTTGGCAGAACCTAGAAATCCATCTTGGTTCAAAACAAATGAAAAACGAATAATTGTTCGTGAAATAACAAGCAACGGTATGATTCAAGCAACGATAATTGATGAACCGTTGGTTTTTTCGAATTCTGTAGATGGTATAAGAATTCGAAAAAGGGTTGATTTTAATATAGAATATCTATTAGGAATTTTAAACTCCAAACTTATTTCTTTTTATCATTTAAATACATCTCCCAATTCATTCAAAAGTACTTTCCCAAAGGTTCTTTTAAAAGATCTAAAAGAAATACCAATTCATGAGCTATTAAATAAATATCAAGCATTTATATCAGTAAATGTAGAGGGAATTGGAGAAAAAGCTGAAAAGAAAGAAGAATTGGAACATAATTTTATAAAATATCTCCAATCTCAATTTCAAATTGAAACATTCAGCAAAAAACTCCAAAACTGGCACAAATTAGAATTCGGGGAATTTATAAAAGAGCTCAACAAAACAATAAAAACAAGCAATAAACTACGAACCAACAATGGGGTCCACCCCATTGCGTTGCTCAGCAAAACAGACGAAATGGAATGGATGGAAGTTTTTGAAACCAAAAAAGCCGAAGCCCAAAAACTAAAAGACGAAATAAATAAAACCGACCATGAAATAGATTTGATGGTTTATAAACTCTACGAATTAAGCTACGAAGAAGCATTAATTGTTGATACTGAATTACCAGGCATTATTTCGCGAGATAAATACGAAAAGGCGGGCATTGAGGAATTAAAAAAGTGAGAAGTGGAAAAATGGATACGTCTAAAAAAAACTAAAATGTTGGTTGGGATTAAATGAATAAAAATCATTAAATAAAGCTAATTGGGTTCGGTTAAAAAAGTAATTTAAGATTGTGCCGGAAAAGGTTGTTGAAGGATGGTGGTTGAATAAAACGCGCTGGAAATCGTTTGATTTCCAGCGCGTTTTATAATTTAAATAGCTACGTTATTATAATTTTGCCTGTGCATTTGCAATCATTTTTCCGAAGACTTCGTTTTGTTCTTTTAAAGCTGCAACTTTATCATCCGGATTAGTTCTGCATTCGAGCAAAACCCAACCTTGATAATCTATCCCCACAAACAAATCCATGAGTTGTTGGTACGGATATTCACCAACATTTAATTCACGGACATGGCAAATATCGCCAAACCTATCTTTTACCAAATCGAAATTGTATTCCAGGCCTTCACCATTAAGATCCTGATCGTTACAATTCCAGCAAACTGTTGACCCATTATTTTCAACATAATCCATTATTGTTTTTATGTTCGGCAATTCCTGTGTTTCACGGCCATGTACTTCCAGGCGGATTTGCTGTCCCATGTCGAGTGCATAGTTACCCAATTCATTTAGTGCTTTGCCAATTTGCTCCAGGGTTTTTTCTTTAGCTACACCAGCAGGAAAAGCATTTGGTTTCACTTTAACACCCGAAGCTCCAATATCTTTACTTAGTTGCAACCATTTTTTAGTATTCTCGATGGCCTCTTTTACTTTGGCCGGATCGGCAGAATGATACTCTTCGTTTGTCCCCATTCCAACAATTTCGATAGGGCTGTCGTCAAATTGTTTTTTAACTTCAAGTCGCTCCGCTGCCGACATACCAAAATTAACTCCATGAGCATGTTGCACCCGAAGTTCAACACCTAAAATATTTGCTTCGGTACAATTTTTAATAATCGTTGGAATATCCCAGTCTTTAGCCCAAAGATAGGTAACAAGCCCCAGTTTCATTTTCGAACCGGGAGCACTGCATGAGGCCAGCAAACTGCCCGGCAAAACAGAAACTCCAGCAATTAACGACAAATTTCGAATAAATTCTTTTCTCGATTGTAATGTGATTAAATTCATAATTGTTGATTTAGTATTTAAAATTTTTCTAAAGATATTAATCTCTTACTTACACACAAAAGCTAAATTATGAATTAAAACAAGTTTTTTTACTTTTGTGCAAAATTAAAATGAAAAAAATGAAAATAGCAGAAATCCATACTGTAAAAGGAATAATGAAAGTTGCGTTTTTTGAAGAAGATGCACCTGGCACTGTCGCAAATTTTATTAAACTTTCAGAAGAAGGATTTTACGACGGATTAAATTTTCACAGGGTACTTCCCAATTTTGTTATCCAGGGTGGATGCCCCGACGGGACCGGAGCCGGTGGCCCTGGTTATACAATTAAATGCGAGCTCAACGGAAATAACCAGTACCATGACAAAGGCGTACTTTCTATGGCCCACGCTGGAAAGGACACTGGTGGCTCTCAGTTTTTTATTTGTCACAACAGGCAAGGCACTCAGCATCTCGACCGACATCATACTTGTTTTGGCAAGGTTTACGAAGGGCTTGAAATAATTGAACAAATCAGGCAGGGCGATGAAATTGAGAAAGTAGTTATTACCGAAAATTAAAAACTTTTTAAAATACCAAACAAGGGGGGCTGTAAAATACAATTCCCCTTTTTTATTCATATTTATATCATAAAATATTTTTAAGGTGCTAAATTGCCCTGTATTCAAACAATAAAATGTTAAAAGTATTTAAATATTTTTTTGAAGAATTATCAATTAATTCAGCAGAGATTGGAGAATTAATGGGTTTTGAAGATGAATTTTTACCCGATCCTTTCCCTGAATTAATTCAAAAAGGTTTATCGGAAGCCCCAAATCTTTGTAATATTACAGGAGGTTTTCAAATTTTTGACTCTGTTGACATCCATTCAAATAAAAAAACAATTCAAATTGACAAACAAAAATTTTCGCCTGGGAAAATTGTTATGTCGCAATTAAAGGGCGCTACTTCTGCAGCACTTTTTATTTGCACGGCCGGGACTGAGATATCCTCATATTCTCAAAAAATCCAAAATCAGGACGATCCGTTGTTGGGATATGTTTTTGATATTATTGGTTCGTTGGCTGTAGAAAAAGCAACAGATAAAATTCAGGAAGAGCTACATACTGAAGCAAAAAAAGCGGGCTTAACTATTTCCGATCGTTACTCTCCGGGATATTGCGAATGGAGCGTTGCCGAGCAACAAAAACTTTTTGCGCTGCTTCCTGATAATTTTTTGGGGGTTACACTTTCCCAATCTTCGCTAATGAGCCCAATTAAATCGCTCAGCGGAATTATTGGGCTTGGCTTAGGATTAAAACAAATCGGCTATCAATGCAACTGGTGCAATGATATTAATTGTATTTATGGAAAAATTAAACGTCAAAAAAAGAAACAGGATTTATAATAAGAGACTCGTTTAAAAATTACCTTCATTTAATTTAGCGTCTTTTCCCTTCTGCTTTCGAGTATATTTCTCATACAAATATTGACCAGAACATAGTCCGGCACTTACAACTGAAATTTTTTGTTTCCCCGGTATCACGTATAATATTCATAATTAACGTGAGTTTTATTTAATGAAAATTATCTGAAATCGACGCGAATAATCTTTAATTATCTGGGTATCTGACAATTTGGGGCTTTGCCCCAAACCCCACTTCATTTCTTTTCCTGAATGAAAAGAAACGAAGCAAAGAAAAATCATATCAAAATTAACCTTAGTGTTTTTTCATAGCAAACAATTAGCCCGATTTACGGAATTTTGACGTACCCGCACAAACTAATACCAATTGCTCTTCAAAATACCTCATAGCAAATTTTAAAATTACAATAGCCTCAAATCTATTTCGTGAGTTTGTGCCGATAATACAACAAAGAAGCAGACTGACCAAAGTAAAAGTTTGCGACATTTTGTTATCAAATCGGCATAATAAGGAAAAACTCAAGAATAATTCAAGTTATAATAAAAAGTGAAAACTAATTTTATTGCAAAAGACTTTTCACCTTTGCGGCAATATCTTTTCCATCAGCTTTGCCTGCCAGTTCTTTACTTGCCAGGCCCATAATTTTGCCCATTTCTTTAATAGAACTTGCCCCGGTTTTTTGAATAATTGCTTTAACAACTACTGCTAATTCCTCGTCAGTAATTTTAGCAGGGAGGTAACTTTCAAAAACCTCGACCTGTGCCATTTCCTGCTCAAATAAATCTATCCTGTTTTGCTGTTTATAAATTGTTGCTGAATCGTTTCCCTGTTTCGCCAACTTCGAAATAATTTTTAACGATTCGTCATCAGTCAGTTCAGAACCTGCCCCTTTTGCTGCTTTGGCTTCAATCATTACTTTTTTTATGCCTCTCAAAGCTTCCAGTTTTTGTTTTTCCCGGGCTTTCATTGCCGCTTTAATGTCGTTGTTTATTTGGTCGAATATTGCCATAATTTTTATGTTTTAAATTAATCTACATTATCGTAAAAAAACGAATTCCTGTCAGAAATTTTATTGCTGCTGTTAACCGAATATTTAGAAACCTCTTTTTTATAACGGGGATCGTTCATCCTTAAATGGCGCCGTTTGTATGCCGGGATATTTTCCATCTCGTCCACATCTTCATCGCTCATTGAAGTGGAATCTATTTTTATATTTTTATCTCCTAAATTGTTTCTTTCTTTGCTGGTTCTTGGGTACATCGATTTGAAATCATCATTTTCCTCTTTTTTGTCTTCAGAAATAGTAAATTCAATGGTTTTCTGCCCACCTGGAACTGCTTGCTTTTTATCAAGTATTTTTTTTTCAGACTGGTTTTCAGTGGGAATTGTATTTACCAACAAATGGTGCGTTTTTTTGTTTGTGTTTTTGGCATCCATATTTTTAAGGAAACTTCTACTACTGAACCCTGTAGCAATTACTGTAACAGAAATATTTTCACCCAAGGATTCGTCTTTCCCATTTCCCCAAATCAAATCGGCATCGAAACCGGCTTTGTTTTGAACAAAATCGGTAACTCTTCCAACTTCGTCCATGGTAACCTCTTGATTACCTGAAGTAATATTTAACAGGATATTTTTAGCACCCCTGATATCATTGTTATTTAATAATGGTGAATTTAGTGCTTTTTCAACTGCATCTTCCGCGCGGTTTTCACCTTCGGCAATTCCGGTGCCCATTATTGCCAGGCCACTTTTTCGCATTACAGTTTCAACATCGGCAAAATCAACATTAATATACCCGGGCACCGTAATTATTTCGGCAATCCCCCTGGCGGCTGTTGCGATAATATTATCGGCTTTTGCAAATGCCTCTGAAATGCCAAAATCGCCATACATTTCACGGATGCGCTCGTTATTAATCACCAGCAACGAATCAACATGAGTTTCTAATTTAGCAATCCCTTCAATGGCCTGATTAATTCTTCTCCTGCCTTCGTTCCTGAAGGGAACTGTTACAATCCCAACGGTTAGAAATCCCAACTCTTTGCAGGTTTCAGCAATTACTGGCGCACCACCTGTTCCTGTTCCACCGCCCATTCCGGCAGTAATAAAAACCATTTTTGTATTTCCTGAAAGGGAATGTTTAACATCATCTATATTTTCAAGTGCTGCCTGTTTCCCCACTTCGGGCTTGTTTCCGGCTCCACGCCCTTCTGTTAGCGATGCCCCAAGTTGTACCCTTGATTGAACTAAACTGGTTTCTAATGCTTGCGAGTCGGTATTACAAATAATAAAATCGACATCGCGAATACCTTCCTTAAACATGTGGTTTACGGCATTTCCACCTCCACCTCCTACCCCAACCACTTTTATTTCGGAAGTGGATTTTTCGGGAAACGTAAAATTTGCTATTTTATCTGTCATTTTATTTAAAAATTAAGTGGGATTCACCATCCGGTTTTTAATCATCTTCTTCTTCAAATAGCTTTCCAATCCTAAAATTTTTATAAAACCAATTATCGATGTTTGCCTCCGCAACAGGCACTTCAGCATTTATTTTTTTCTTTTCATTCCGCCTCCTTTTTCGGGAAGGTACAGGTTCTACAGGTTCTACAGTTTGTACTTTTTCCTTTGTTGGCTGTATAAAAACACTTGTTTCTTTTATTTCAAAATCAACCTGATTGTTTTCTTTTTCACCTGTTTCCACTTCAGAAACTGCAGTTTCCTGGTCTTCTTCAAAGCTGTCCGTTTCCCCATTATCTTCCAATTCGAACCTCTCGATTTCGGTTTTTGTTTGTAACATTTGATTTGGATTGGTAACAAAACCGGTAGCCAATATTGTTACGCTTATATTATCGCCGAGAGAAGTGTCGTACCCGTTCCCCCAAATAATATCTGCTTCCTGTCCAGCTTTTTCCTGTAGGGTTTCAATAATTTCACCAATCTCCCCAATCCGTATTTCTTCTTTTCCGGAAATAATATTCAGCAAAATATTTTTTGTTCCGAAAATATCATTACTGTCTAGCAGTGGGGAATCAAGAGCTTCGGTAACTGCTTTCATTGCACGGCCCTCGCCGGAAGCTTGCCCGGCACCCATAATAAATACCCCGCTCTTGTGCATTACAGTAAAAACATCGGTATAATCGATGTTTACATTCCCATGAACTGTTATAATTTCCGCAACACCTTTAACAGCAGTTGCCACAATATTATCGGCCATTTTAAATGCCTGCCTTGCTGGCAGATCACCAAAAATATTGTGCAGCCGCTGATTGCTGATTACTAACATACTGTCAACAAAGCCGCCTAATTTTTTTATTCCCTCCATGGCTTGTCCAAACCTTTTTTTACCTTCAGCCGGAGAAGGAATAGTAACGACTGCAATTGTCAATATTTCTAACTCGCGTGCCAGGCTGGCAATTACCGGGGCTGCACCGGTTCCTGTTCCACCTCCCATTCCGGCAGTTATAAAGAGCATTTTTGTATTGTCTTTCAGCACATTTTTAATATCGCCATAATTTTCTCGCGCAGCTTCAGCCCCCATTTCGGGTTTGTTCCCTGCACCGCGACCTTCGGTAAGTGTAACCCCAAGTTGGATTTTTACTGGCACTGGGCTATTTTCCAATGCCTGTGCATCGGTATTACAGATAATATAGTCAACCCCGGTTATTCCCTCTTCGTACATGTGATTAACCGCGTTACAGCCACCGCCTCCAATACCTACTACTTTGATTATAGAAGATGAAGCTTTTGGAAATTGAAAATTTACTAATTCGTCGGTCATATCGTTATTATTTAATTCATTGCACTATCTTCGTTATCTTCGTCAACATAATCTAAAACACCCTGGACCACTTCTTTAACCAAATTCGAAAAACCGCTTCTCTCTCTTTTCTTTTTCCCCTTTTTGCTTACCCCCTTTTTATTCAACGTCAATTTCAACAATCCGAGTGCTGTAAAATATTCCTGACTTTTAATTTCTTCTATTTTATTTTCAGTTTGAATAACAGAAAAAGCAATCCTGGCATCCATTCCAGTCCGGAATTTTACAAGTGAAACAATGTTAATAAGGTCAGATGTTCCGCCAGTAATTACAATTCCTGAGCCGATCTTGCCTTCAATCCCCGATTTTTCGATTTGAAAATATACATTATCAATAATTTCTTCGAGCCTTGCCTGAATAATAAATGCCAGGCTTTTGATAGAAATTTCTTTGGGCTCCCAACCGTTGTTGCCCGGGATTGTAACTACATTCCGGTTGTCGGCAAAATCGCCCAATGCTTCACCGTAACGAACTTTTAGTTGCTCGGCCCATTTTAATAAAATAGAGCAGCCCTCTTTAATATCCATTGTAATTACACTTCCCCCAAACGGGATTACAGCAGCGTAGATCAAGATACCATCGTGGAATACCATTAATTTAGTAGTGCCTGCACCAATATCAAGAACGATGGCACCAATTTCTTTTTCGTCTTCGGTTAAAACAGCCTCGGTAACGGCCAGCGATGAAAGAGTAATTTCACCTAATTCAACATCTATTTTATCGAAAACCCGCTGTAAGTTAATTAATTGAATTTCGGGAATGGTAATTAATTTATAGTTGGCTTCTATTTTACTGCCCGTAATCCCAACAGGATTTAATCCCGAATTTTCTTCATCGATAATAAACGATTGTGGAATTACGTGAAGGATTTTGAAATCTTGCTCAATTTTCAGGTTTTTAGCTTCGTCGAACAATTTATCGATATCAGTCTCAGTTACTACCCCTTCGTCAGAAGTAAAACGATACCCCTGGTGGTCCAATGTTTTCATTTGCTGACCTGCATAAGCTACATTAACCCTATTTATACTTTCTCCTAATTGCGATTCGAGTTGTTTTAAAACAATGTCAATTGAAGCTGCAACTTCGTCGATATTAAAAATTACACCTCGTTTAATTCCTTTCGAGCTTACTTTTGCTGATCCTAAGATTTCTAATTTGCCCAGCTCTGTTTTTTGGCCTGCCAAAGCAGCTATTTTCGAAGTCCCAATATCAATTACAACCGAAAGGTTTGTTTTTGCAGCCATGATTTATCTCCTTTTTGCAACTATTTGATTATTATATTTTAAACTCAATGTTTTGTATTTATTCCAATTATTTTTTGCCAAAACCTGGCTGTAAAAAGCTTTCATATTTCGCAATTTCGCTTGGTAATTATCCAGTTTACCAAACTCAATTAAATGGTCGCCAACCAAAGGAACCAGAGTAACATCGCCATTTTTTTCGATATGTACCTGTTCGATTTGAGCTTTCCAGAATTCATTGTTTTTAATAAAAAGAATAAATGGAAGCAACTGTTGTTTAGCAAACCGCTCGGTAAAATGCCCGGTAACAACCAGGATGTCAGCAGTATAATTTGCTGAAACCGGGATTTTCCCGCCATTTTCATCTAAGTAATAACTGCCCGATGCTGACATAATCCGAACTGCAGGGTCGCGGTGTTTTACTTTTACGGCCAAAATCCCTTTATACGAAATACTGTCTTTTGCTACAACTTTGTAAACCTCCGATTTTAAAATAGCCTGGTGTTTTTCTACCTCTTTTTCAATAAGTTCGGTATTAACCTCGGATAGTCTTTTACCCATCAAATTTTTATCGGCCGATTTTACCAAACGGATAAGCTCATTTTTATCTAATTTTATAATATCATTATCCCGAAATTCAATTTCAATATTCCGACAGCTAACATTTTTGCTTTCGTTTGATGTAAAAGCCAGAGTAACGATGAAAAAAACCACCAACACCAAATAGCCAACCAGTATTAACAATTTCTGCAACATCAATTTTTATTTTTTAGTACTTCTATAATTCTTTCAACAATTCTATCGATATCCCCAGCACCCATCGTCATCACTATTTCTGTCGGATTAATTTTTAACAATTCAATTGTTTCATCTTTGCTTGCCAGATGTTTGTTCTCCAATTTCATTTTGTTATAAATAATTTCGGACGAAACCCCCGGCTTTGGTTTTTCGCGAGCCGGATATAGAGGTATTAAAATAGCATGGTCGAGCAAATCGAGGCTGGCAGCAAACTCAACTGCAAAATCGCGTGTGCGTGAATAAAGGTGAGGTTGAAATATCCCGGTAATTTTTTTGCCCGGATAAAGTGCTTTTACCGAATTTATTACTGCTTTCAATTCTTCGGGGTGATGTGCATAATCGTCGATATAAATTGTGCTATCACTTTTAATCCTTATATCAAATCTCCGTGCTACACCTTTATAATCTTTTAGGCCGGCTTTAATTTCATTGGCCGAAGCACCAGCCAAAAAAGCCAAAGCTGCAGCTCCCACCGCATTTTCTACATTAACAATTCCCGGATAATTCAATTGGCAGTTTGCAATAATCCCAGTGGGTGTTTTTAGCCCAAAACGATAAAACCCATCTTCAGTCCCCAACTCTAAACCAACCGTATTAAAGTCTGCTTTTTCGCGTAATGAATAAGAAAAAATTTCTGCCGAAGTTTTTTGCCCGGCATCTAATTCAACACCTTTTTTCAACACCAATTTGCCCCCAGGTTTAATTTGAGAGATAAACTTTTCAAACGATTTAGTAATTTTTGTTTTGTCGCCGTAAATATCGAGATGGTCTGCATCGATAGAAGTAATTAGTGCTAATTGTGGCTGCAGGTTTAAAAACGAACGATCAAACTCATCGGCTTCGGCAACTATAAATTGAGAATCACTTTTAGGGAGCAACAAATTGCTATTTAAATTTTTTGAAATACCCCCCAAAAATGCCCCGCACCCTTTTTTAGTTTTGCTCAAAATAGTAACAACCATAGAGCTGACAGTTGTTTTTCCATGAGTACCGGCAACCGCAATGCCCGATTTTTCGTTACATACCAAACCTAAAACCTTGGCTCGTTTTAGTAAATTAATTGGCTTCTCCCTAAACCATACAAGTTCTTTATTATCATCGGGCAAAGCTGGTGTAAAAACAGCCAGTGTTTCGGCTGGATCCCAGTTCGACGGAATTTTCCGTATATCTTCTTCAAAATGGATATCAATTCCTTCTGTTTGCAATGCGTTGGTAAGTGCGGTTGGAGTACGGTCGTAGCCAGCAACATTCCGCCCGGTAAATTTAAAATAACGAGCTAACGCACTCATTCCGATCCCCCCAATTCCGAGGAAATATACATTTTTTATATTTTGAAGGTTGCTCATTTTTGAATAAGTTTTTCTACTTCATCAACAATATTATTTGTTGCATTGTGTTTTGCCAGTAATTTTATTTTTTCTGAAAGCTGCTTGCATTTTTCTGGATCGTTGATCAGGCCAAAGGCAACATTAAAAAGTTTTTCATCAATTTCATTGTCCTTAACAATAATAGCTGCCTTTTTTTCAACCAAAGACAATGCATTTTTTGTCTGGTGGTCTTCGGCAACATTTGGCGAAGGCACTAGAATTGCGGTTTTTCCAATTAAGCACAATTCTGATATTGTACCGGCTCCTGCCCTTGAAATTACCAGGCTGGCAACGGAATATGCCAAATCCATTCTCGAAATAAATTGATGTATTTGTAGGTTCCCTGGTTGTCCTCCCTTTATTTTATCCTGGATTTTTCCAAAATAAATTGCTCCGGTCTGCCAAATTACTTTCACGCCCGATTGGGCAATTTTTTCAATATTTTTAAGAACGGCATTATTTATTGAACGTGCCCCCAAACTACCGCCAATTATCAAGATCACTTTTTCGGCTCCTTTCAATCCAAAATAATCTAATGCAACTTTTTTATCCTGAATTTTTTGAGCTAATATTTCGCGAAACGGATTTCCGGTAAAAACTATTTTTTTTGCAGGAAAATAGCTTTCCATTTTATCGTACGCAACACAAATAGAATCCACCCTTTTCCCAAGCAGTTTATTCGTAATCCCCGCATAAGAATTTTGTTCCTGAATGAGAGTCGGGATTTTCTTATTGCTTGCAGCCCTTAGCAGGGGACCACTTGCAAAACCACCAACTCCAATAGCAATTTGGGGTTTGAATTCTTTTATAATTTTACGGGCCATCGCAGCACTTTTCAATAATCGAATAAAAAAAATGATTGTCTTGAAACCTGGTTTTCGTGGAAACCCCATCACAGGTAAACCGATAATTTTGTAACCGGCTGCCGGGATTTTTTCCATTTCCATTCTTCCCAGAGCTCCTACAAATAAAATCTCAGCATCAGGATATCTTTTGCCAATTTCGTTTGCAATTGCCAACGCAGGGAAAATATGCCCCCCGGTTCCACCCCCACTTATTATGACCCGTTTTATATTCATTTTTCCATTTCGTAATCTTCGTCAGGTGCATTTACCTGTATCGGTTGTTTCTGAATTTTGCGATTTACCTGGTTTTGATGGCTAACACTTAAAATACATCCAAATGCAATGGAAGTAAAAAGTAATGAAGTCCCTCCCAGACTTACCCAGGGAAGAGGTTGGCCGGTAACAGGTAATAACCCGCTTGAAACGCCAATATTAATCATTGCCTGAAAAATTAAAATCAGTGTTAAGCCAGTTACCAAAAAAGCAGGGAAGGTTCGTGTGGACTTCCTGACAATTAAGGCTCCCCTGAAAAAGAATATTAAATAAAGGAACAATACCCCAGCCCCAAAAAGCAATCCGTATTCTTCAACAATAATTGCAAAAATATAATCGCTGTAAGCCGCTGCTATATAATTACTTACTTCCGAACTTCCTGGACCTTTACCTAAAATTCCGCCTTTGTAAATAGCCAGTTTTGAATAATCGGCTTGTGTAACTAAATTTCCCGAATTTGGATCGCCATAAATAAAACGATCGATTCGGCCTTTAATAGTGTGAAATTTTTCAGGGCTTTGCTCAGGGTAGCGATCGGTAAAAAAATATATCATGGCAATCAAGGCAGCTCCGGAAGCAACTACCAATAACAAATATTTAAAAGGAATACGCCCAATAAACATCATTGTCATAATTGTGGAAAAAAGCAATGCTGATGTTGAAAAATCGACCATAAATATTAATCCGCAAATTATTAGTGTGAAAAAAATAATTCGCTTAAATGTTTTTTTATCATCATTTCTTGTCTTCCGCTTTTTAGCTAAAATTTTAGCAGATAAGAGGATAAGTGAAATTTTAGCAACTTCGGCCGGTTGGAATGAAACAAACCCCAAATCGAGAGTCCTCCCGCTCCCATCGATAATACCTGCTATTTTTAACGACAAGGTAAGTACAAGGAGTGCAATGCTAAAATAAACCAAAGAATTTGCCGCCATTGAATATATTTTTACCGGTACAACATTTACCATAAAAAGTATGAGGGCGAAGCCCGCACCGAGAAAAAACATTTGCCTGACCAAATAATAAAACGTGTTGCCCGAAGCCACACGATAGGCCAGAGCACCGGTTGAACTGTAAACAATTAACAACGACAACAACGACAATAACAACAATACAGTCCATATTACCCTGTCTCCCCTGAATAGCCTTTGAATTGCAAGTCCCATGTTTACAAATTCCTTACTTCTTTTTTAAACTGATTGCCCCTTTCTTCGTAATTTTCGAACAAATCGAAACTGGCACATGCCGGCGACAACAAAACCGAATCGCCATTTCGGGCAAGATAGTATGCGGCTTTTACTGCCTCTTCCATGCTCGAAACACTTTCAACAATTTCTACAACACCATGGAAGGCTGCATGTAATTTTGAATTGTTTTTGCCTAAACAAACAATTGCTTTTACCTTCTCCTTAACCAAGTTGAGCAACATTGAATAGTCATTCCCTTTGTCAATTCCACCGGCAATCCAAACAATTGGTTCGTGAAGGCTTTCAAGGGCATACCAAGTCGAATTTACATTGGTGGCCTTCGAATCGTTTACAAACTCAATTCCATGAACCTTCAGGAACCGTTCGAGCCGGTGTTCAACGCCTTTAAAATCAGAGAGGCTTTCTCTGAGCTGCTCGTCACGGATTTCGAAAACCATGCTTGCGATTCCCGCTGCCATAGAATTGTAAGTGTTGTGTTTTCCGTGTAATGATAAATCCAAAATAGACATATTGAATTGGTTTTTATAAAAATTGATAGTTATCTGATCTTTAACTGTACCTGCCCCCATTTCTGCCGGTTTCTCCAAACTGAATGGAATGGCAACAGGTTTTATCTGTTTATTTTTTATTTCCCTTTTAATAATTTCATCGTCGGCATTGAAAATGAAATAATCTGATTTAGTTTGATTTTGAATGATCCTAAATTTTGAATCGATGTAATATTGCATGTTATAACCATACCTGTCTAAATGGTCCGGCGTGATGTTTAACAAAACTGCCACGTCGGCTTTAAATTCAAACATTCCATCTAACTGAAAACTGCTTAATTCGATCACATAAATTTCGTGGTCTTCTTCAGCCACTTGCCGGGCGAAACTTTTTCCAACATTTCCTGCCAATCCAACATTTAACCCGGCATTTTTCAGGATGTGGTAAGTGAGCAATGTTGTGGTTGTTTTTCCATTGCTCCCGGTAATACAAATTGTCTTGGCAGTATTGTACCTTCCCGCAAATTCTATTTCAGAAATCACAGTAATTTTGTTTTCTTTTAACTGCTGAATAAGAGGTGCAGTGTCAGGAATACCAGGACTTTTTACTACTAACCCGGCCTGGAAAATTTTTTCCACTGAATGTTTTTCTTCTTCAAAATCGATATTAAAATCAGTAAGAACGTTTTTGTATTTTTCTTTTATTTTGCCCAGGTCGGAAACAAAAACACGGAAGCCTTTTTTTTGCCCCAGTATAGCAACGCCCACGCCACTTTCCCCTGCTCCTAATATGACTAAGCTATTATCCAACTTATCTGATTTTTAAAGTAACCATTGTGAGCACTGCCAATATTATTCCCACAATCCAAAACCGGGTAACAATTTTTGCTTCGGGAATTCCTTTTTTCTGAAAATGATGATGAATCGGGCTCAATAAAAATACACGCCTGCCTGTTCCGTATTTTCGTTTGGTATATTTAAACCAGGCAACCTGAATCATCACTGAGAGATTTTCGATAAGAAAAATGCCGCATAAAAGCGGAATTAATATCTCTTTCCTGATAATTATCGAAAAAACGGCGAGTATCCCTCCCAATGCCAAACTTCCGGTGTCGCCCATAAAAACTTGCGCCGGGAACGAATTAAACCACAAAAACCCAACGGTTGCACCTATAAAGGCTGCCACAAAAATGGTCAACTCCCCAATGTTTGGGATGTACATAATATTAAGATAGTCGGCATAAATTATATTACCACTCACATACGCCAGTATTCCCAGAGTAGCCCCGCTAATTGCTGAAGTCCCGGTAGCCAATCCATCCAACCCATCGGTTAAATTGGCTGCATTCGAAACTGCGGTAATTATTAAAATAATGGCAAATGCATAAACAAGCCATTTTAACCATGATGCTGCTTTTCCGGTAAAACCAACTATCCATTCGTAATCAAATTCATTCTTTTTAATAAATGGGATAGTAGTTTTCGTCGATTTAACATCTTCGGTCACAAACTTTGTACTTTGTTCACCGGTTTCTGGATCAACAACAATTTCCTGTAAATCATTACCATTAAAATCTTTAACATGTTCACGGACCTTGACTTCGTTGCTAAAAAAAAGCACCGCTGCAACAAACAAACCCAAACTGACCTGCCCCATGATTTTGAATTTCCCGGCCAGTCCTTTTTTGTTTTTCAAGAAAACTTTTATGTAATCATCAATAAACCCGATTAACCCTAAAAAAGCGGTTGTAATTAACATCAGTAAAATGTAAATATTATCGAGCTTCGCAAAAATAAGCGTTGGGATAATTATGGCCGAAAGAATAATTATCCCGCCCATTGTCGGAGTTCCTTTTTTTTCCAGCTGTCCTTCTAACCCGAGATCGCGGACCTCTTCGCCAATTTGTTTCTGTTGTAAAACCCGTATCATTTTTTTACCAAAAACCATGGTAATAAAAAGCGATAATATTATTGCAGCCCCCGACCGAAACGAAATATACTGGAACATGCCAACTCCAGGGAGGTCATAATCTGCCAATAATTCATATAAAAAATAGAGCATATTTTTTTTTGACTTTAAATTTCGGTTCCAAAAAACTGTTTTAATATTTCCTTATCGTCGAATGGGTACTTAACCCCATTTATTTCCTGATAATTTTCGTGCCCCTTCCCGGCTATCAAAATAATATCGCCGGGTTGTGCTAACATTGTTGCTGTTTTTATTGCTTCCTTCCGGTTTTCGATTGAAACAACTTTGTTTCTGAATTGTGGCTTTACACCGGCTTCCATGTCGTTTATTATTAATGCCGGGTTTTCGGTCCGTGGATTGTCGGAAGTAAGAATTACTTTATCGCTGGCTAAAGTGGCTTCGTTTGCCATTTGAGGGCGCTTTGTTTTATCACGGTCGCCACCAGCACCAATTACTGTAATTACCTGCTCGTTCCGGGTCCTTAATTCAGAAATTGCACTTAACACATTTTTTAGTGCATCGGGGGTGTGTGCATAATCCACAATTGCAAATTTGCCGTCAACACTTCGTAATGTTTCAAACCTTCCCCGTACCGGTTCGAGCTTGCTTATTTGTGTCAGTACCTCATCTTTTTCCTGCCCAAGTTTTATTGCCGTGGCGTAAACTGCCAGCAAATTAGAAGCATTAAATTTTCCAACAAAGCGCGTCCAAATTTCACGATCTTCAAGATTGAGCAACATCCCATCGAAATGATTCTCTAAAACTTTACACCTAAAATCTGCCATCGATCTATTGGAATAAGTAACTTTTTCGGCTTTTGTATTTTGAATCATTATCAAGCCGTTTTTATCGTCGATGTTGGTAATTACAAATGCATTTTGCGGAAGATTATCGAAAAAAGTTTTTTTGGCTTTTATGTATTCAGCAAAAGTTTTATGATAGTCTAGGTGGTCGTGCGTGATATTTGTAAATACCCCACCTGCAAATTCAATTGCCGCAATTCGTTGCTGGTGAATGGCGTGCGAACTAACTTCCATAAAACAAAACTCGCAACCCCTTTCCACCATTTCAGCCAATAATTGCTGAATTTTTAAAGCATCGGGTGTAGTATGGGAAGCCGTTTCTTCATTTAAATGTACCATGTACGAAATCGTGGAAATCAAACCGGTTTTGTATCCCTGTTTAAGAAACAATCGATATAAAAGGGTTGCAATGCTGGTTTTGCCATTTGTGCCGGTTATTCCAATTACTTTAATTTTTGTTGAAGGAAATTGATAAAAGGAAGCTGCCAATTCACCTAAAACTAAATTCGAATCGCTTACACGTATGAATGTTACATTATTGATTTTTTCTGAAGGGATTTTTTCGCAAAAAATTGTAGTAGCGCCTTGATTGATTGCATCTTGTATAAATTGATGCCCATTAACCAGACTTCCCCTTTGTGCAACAAAAGCTGATCCTGCCTTTACTTTACGTGAATCAAATTCGATTGTATTAACCTCCTTCTCAGGAGATCCTAAAATTTCGATGTATTCAATATATTTTAATAATTCAACTAATTTCATTTAAATCAAGGTGAGGTAAACAGTTTGTCCGTTCCAATATTTACTTCCGGGCGGCAGGGATTGTATTTTTACTTTTCCCACGCCTTTAACTTTTACGCGCAAACCGGCATTTTCCATGATAAATACGGCGTTGCTGGCTCCGATACCCCTCACATCGGGGACGATACCGGCAGATATTTTGTTTTCGCTTAAAACTATTTGATTTTCTTCTTTTTTTACCGATGCCAAATACGAAGTAGGTTCTCCAATAATATTGTCTAGGTCCAGTTCTTTGGCAATTTTTAATATGTCCTCCGGATTACCCTTTTTTACATTGGGAAGTTTGGATCCTTCAATTTTCTTTTCTTCCGGTATTTTATCGCTTAAAATCTGCATAGCAAAAACCTTTTCTGCGATCTCTTTAAAAACCGGGCCTGCCACCGAACTACCATAATAACCACCCTTTGGGTTATTGAAGGTTACCATAACCGAATATTTTGGATTGTCGGCAGGAAAATAACCAGCAAACGATGCGAGATACATCCCTTTTTCGTACCCTTCCTGACCAACGGCAATTTGGGCTGTCCCGGTTTTCCCTGCAATTTTAAAAAACGGATTGTTCAATGTTTTACCAGTTCCTGTTTCGCAAGCCCCCTCCAGCATTTTCCTGGCTTTCCCCAGGGTTTCCTTCGAAACGATCATTGGGTTAAGCACCTCGGGTTTTAGTCGTTTCACCAGGGTTCCATTGTCCCTGATTTCTCTTACTAACCTTGGTTTCACCATTTTGCCATTGTTGGCCACTGCATTATAAAATGTAAGTACCTGAAGTGGTGTCATTTTAATTTCGTATCCATACGACATCCAGGCAAGTGAAGTTCCCCACCAATCTTTGTCACCAGGATATTTAAATAATGGCTCACCTTCACCCTTCATTTCTAAACCAAGTGTTTTGTTTAAACCAAAATTGTAAATACGATCGATGTAATCTTTCGGATTTTTTTCGTAACAGGAAGTAATAATTTTTGCCACACCTACATTCGACGATTTCTCAAAAATTTGCTTTACTGTCATTTTTCCGTACCCACCGTTTTTGTAATCACTATCGTAAATAGTCTGGTCTTTATATTTCCAAACACCGTTCCCGGTATCAAAAACATCGCTGGTATCAATTAATCCATCTTCCATGGCCGCCATTAACGAAGGCAATTTAAATGTTGAACCTGGTTCGTAGCATCCGGCATGACCAATTGCATAATTATAATTTTCGTGATAATCACCGTTTTCTTTTCCGAGATTGGCAATGGCTTTTATTTCGCCGGTTTGTACTTCAATTAATATTGCAGTCCCCCAATCGGAATCGGTTTTTTGAAGCTGTTTGTAAAGTGCGTTTTCAGCAATATCCTGTAATTTAACATTGATGGTTGTAATAATATCCATACCATCGTTAGGTTCAATTTCGGTACGGGTAATCCACCTTCCCGAGAGGTTTTGTTTATAACTAACACCGGATTTGCCTTTCAGATAAGTTTCGTACGCGCCTTCCAATCCGGTATAACCAATGTTCCCGTGAACCCCGCCATAAGCTCCTTTATTTAACCCGCCGATGGTCCTTAATGCCAATATCCCCAATGGTGTGATTCTATTATTCTCTTGTTCAATAATCCTTCCACCACCAAACTGGCCTCTTCTCAGAATAGGGAATTTTTTAATTTGTTGAAGTTCGATAAAGTCTATTTTCCGTGGTGTGAGCATAAAACCACGGTCTTTGTTTCGGTAAGCGGCATTTAACCTGCGATTGTATTCTTCTTGTGTAGCGTCTTTGAAAAATGAAGAAAGATGGTAAGCCAGTGAATCGCTTTCTTTGCTATAAACCCGTTTAACCCCTTCCGAAGCCAAATCAATCCGGACTAAATATCCCGGGACCGAGGTTGCCAAAACACTTCCATCATCGGCACAAATATTCCCACGGTTTGGCTCAGTAATTACCTTATTTTTACTTAGGTTTTTGGCTATTTGTTCCCAACGTGCAGTTTTTATTTTTTGAACGGAAACCAATTTTAAAATTATCACCACCCCAAAAAAGAGCAATAAAAAATAGACAACTGCTATACGTGTTACTATTGTACTTTTAATTCCCATTTTCCCTAATTCCCCACTTTTAATTTACTGGGAGGTTTTATCGGTTCTTTCAAACCAATACCCGCCTCTTTAACTTTTTTATACACCTCTGATGGTTTACTGGCTTCCATCAACTTTGCTGATTCGGTAATAGATTCGGACCTTAATACACTCATTCTGACCTGCAAAACTTCAATTTGCCTGATTGTTCGTTCAGACCGGTTACGGTTGGTAATAATTATTAGTCCTAAAAGGGCAAGGAAAAATATAAATGGTAGCTGCCTGGTAACCCGTTCGTCGGTTAAAATGGCACCCCCAATAAATGTTTTTACCCCGCGGGGTTTTTTATTATTTTTTGTCTTTTCCACCGTTTCAATATTTTTCAGCTATTCGTAATTTAGCACTTCTTGAACGCGGATTTTTCTCCAGTTCTTTTTCACCGGGTACGATTACTTTGCGGTTTATTAATTTAAATGGTGTTATTACATTACCATAAAAATCCTTTTCAATTTTTCCTTCAAAATTTCCTGCTTTCATAAAATTCTTACAGATACGGTCTTCTAAACTGTGGTATGTGATTACAACCAAACGCCCCCCTGGTTTAAGTAACTCAAGAGAAGCCAGTAAAAAATCTTTTAAAGCTTCCATTTCGTCGTTTACTTCAATTCGGAGTGCCTGAAAAACCTGAGCCAGATATTTATTTTGGCTGGCCCGGGGAGCACAAACAGTGGCAATTTCTTTAAGTTGATTGGTTGTTTTAATTTTTTGAACTTTTCGTTTTTTGCTAATTTCTGAAACCAGCCGCCCGGCATTTTTAACTTCGCCGTACATCCTAAAAACAAATTTTAGTTGTTCTTCTGAATAGTTATTAATTATTGAGGCAGCATCGGTTTTTGCATTTTGGTTCATTCGCATATCGAGGCCGGCATCGTATCGAAAAGAGAACCCCCGTTCAGGGATGTCAAAATCGTGAGAAGAAACACCGAGGTCGGCAAAAATGGAATCAACTTCGAAAACATTATAGAACCGCAAAAAATTTTTAATGTACCTGAAATTATGACGGATAAAAAAAAGCCGCTTATCTTCTAAAGTATTAACGGCAGCATCTTCGTCCTGGTCGAAAGCAAAAAGCCTTCCTTCTCCCAGCCCATCAAGTATTAAGCTTGAATGGCCTCCCCCGCCAAAAGTTGCGTCAAGCACGTCATTCCCGGGAAATATATTCAAGCCCCCAATACTTTCTTTTGGCATAACCGGTATGTGATATTGAAGCGTCATTTATTTTCCTGGTTTTTTTTGCGCCTTTTTGCCAGTTTCTGCACGAATTCGGGCCTGCTCATTTTTGATTTGTCCATCTCGCTAACTGCCAACAACCTAATTGAATCACCCATCCCGATAAATTTCACCCCTTTTTCAAGAATTGCATAATCCAGATATTCGGTGGGTATATTAATTCTTCCGTTGGCAGCCATCGTTACCTTCGTAAAATTTTGGTAAAAAAACTGAAGTAATTTATCGTCATCTGCATTAAAAGGATCGAGCGTACTTTTAAAATCATCAACCCTGGTATTCCAAAATTTCTCAGGACGAATGTCAAGGCATCTATTATGAAGGTTCATTTCTAAAACAAGGCGATTTAACGCTAATTCACCCATATCCTTTTTTAAAGTAGCAGGTAAAACTACCCGGCCTTTATCATCGATGGTTGCGTTATATGTCCCTGTAAATTCAATCATTTTAACCAAGTGCCCTTTTATTAAGGGTAAAAATAGGAATTTTATTCCACAACCTTCCACCCTCTTCCACTTTATTCCACTGCCTTACAATCCGTTTTTGTTGAAAAACTGTTAATATAATGTTGAAAAACGGGTTGACTAAAATCAATAATCTATTTAAAATTCAGAATTACAAACACTTAGTCTTAACATCGGAATTAATTAACATACGTTAATAACTCGTTTCCAGCTAAATAGAATATTGATTCGGGAAAAGGCAATTGCTTAATGCAGAATTCAATTCACTACAATTTTTATTGTAACAGCCTATAAATTTAGAGATTAATGAATTTTACTAATTGTTTTAATTTATGCCTATTTTTTACTTAATTGCCGCTTAAAAAATAAGTAGTGGAAGAAAAAAAATCAAATACATCTAAACCTGTGAACATTAGGGAAGTTTTTGCCTCGAAAAGCCCGCACCTTGCCAAATTGATGCCTTGGTTTGTGTACGGGTACATAAACCGGATTTTGCACGTCGATTTTATTAACGACCTTTTGAAACGAAACGGGCATTTAATGGGTATTGAATTTGTACAACAGGTAATTACCGAGTTCAATGTCAACGAACATATTTATGGTATTGAAAATATCCCTGATTCGGGAAGGTATATTTTTGCAAGCAACCACCCGCTTGGAGGTTTCGATGGGATGTTGTTAATGAAAACCGTTTATAAAAAACTGGGAGACCTTAAATCTTTATCGAACGATATACTAATGAATATCACCAACTTAACTTCAATGTTTGCCCCGGTTAACAAACATGGGACCAACAGTCGCGATATTGCAAAAATTTTAACCGATACCTACAATTCCGATCAGCAAATACTTATTTTCCCGGCAGGTTTGGCTTCACGAAAAATAAAAGGGAAAATTATTGATTTGGAGTGGAAAAAACATTTTATTTCGAAATCCATTCAACACAAAAGAGATATAATTCCTGTTTTTATAGCCGGAAGAAATTCCAATCGGTTTTATCGGATTGCCAATTTTAGGAAATTTTTCAAGATTAAATGGAACCTTGAAATGTTTTTCCTGCCCGACGAAACCATGAAACACAGGAATTCGGATGTTCATTTGTATTTCGGAAAACCATTGCCATATACCATGTTTGACAAATCGAAATCGCATAAAGAATGGGCACAATATGTTAAAGATTTAGTTTATGGTTTACGCGCCACACTGATTACCGAAAATTAAAATAGGACCGATAGTGAGGATTTAATTGTATTTTTTTAATTTTGTAGTCCGTTTTTCTAAAAATTTACTCGTAAATGAAAGATATTGTAGCAGCTCTCGCCAGAGAAGAAATTTACGCCGAATTAACCCCCGATAAATTATTGAGAAAAACCAATAAAGCCGGCAATGAAATTTATGTAATTGACTATAAAAACTCTCCGGCAATCATGCATGAAATTGGACGTTTAAGAGAGATTACATTCAGAGATGCGGGTGGCGGTACCGGAGAAGAAACCGATATTGATGAATTTGATATAGCAGAAATCCCATACAAACAATTAATAGTTTGGGATCCCGATGCTAAAGAAATCCTGGGTGGCTACAGGTTTCTTTTGGGCAGCGAAGCGCCTGTAGATAAAAACGGTGAAGTGATGCTTGCTACCTCGCACCTCTTCCATTTTTCTAAAAAATTTATTGATAATTACTTGCCACATTCCCTTGAATTGGGACGCTCTTTTGTACAACCTGCTTATCAATCGAGTAAAGCCGGGGCAAAAGCTTTATTTGCACTCGACAACCTTTGGGACGGTTTGGGGGCCTTAACAGTGGATCATGCCGAAATCCAATATTTTTTGGGAAAAATAACCATGTACACCCATTTCCATAACGAAGCCAGGAACCTGATCCAATATTTCTTTATAAAGTATTTCAGGGACAAGGAAAATCTGGTTTACCCCAAAAAACCTGTTGAGTTTGATATTGATGTTGAAAAGATGGAAAAATTATTTATCGGGGACAATTATAAAGAAGACTACAAAATATTGACTCAAAATGTCCGTCAGCTTGGCGAAAATGTCCCACCTCTTATTAATTCGTACATGAACCTTTCGCCTTCGATGAAAACGTTTGGCACAACTGCAAACGAAACATTTGGCGAAGTTTTGGAAACCGGGATAATTATTACCATTAAAGATATTTACGACGCAAAAGTTGATCGCCATATTGAAACTTACATTCAAAATAAAGAAAAGGATGAATGGCCAGAGCCAAATTAGAGCCTGTTTTTAAACCTGAATTCAAAGCAAAAAATACAAATCTCAGTCGGTAAGCCCAAAATTCTGACAAATCGCAATATCCAGAATTTTCAAAAAACGAACGTAAAGTCTAATAGGCCCTTTTGTCTTTCCCTTCAACAAAATTTATAAAAGAACCATTTACAACACGGTTGCCACCCGGGGTTGGATAATTTCCTGTAAAATACCAGTCGCCCAGATCTTTAGGACAGGCTTGATGCAAATTCTCTATCGATTGATAAACTATTTCTACTTCGGCATTACAATCATCGGGCTTTAATATTTCAGCAATTTTAGCTGAAACTTGTTCGGCGGTAAACGGGCGGTAAATATCGCGGACATAATTTACCATTTCCTCTTTGTCGAGGTGTTCCTGTTCCTTGCATTTTTCGTAAACATCCTGAATAACAGACTCTTGCCCGGTTTCTTTTAACAATTCTATTGCAGCATTAAAGGCAATAAATTTGTCGAGCCTTGCCATATCTATTCCGTAACAATCGGGGTAACGAATTTGCGGTGCCGACGAAACGACAATTATTTTTTTCGGCTGCAACCTATCCAAAATTCGCAAGATGCTATTTTTAAGAGTGGTCCCCCTGACAATAGAATCGTCGATAATTACCAAAGTGTCGATATTGTTTCTGACCACTCCATAAGTGACGTCGTACACATGGGCGACCAAATCATCGCGGCTGGCATCGTCGGCAATAAAAGTTCGAAGTTTTACATCTTTGATAGCAATTTTTTCGACCCTCGGTTCGAGGGAAATTATCCGTTTTATTTCTTCATTTGACAAGGACCCGTTTTTTTTCTTTATTTCTTTGATTTTCCAGTCAACCAAATAGTTGCGGATACCTTCTATCATCCCGTAAAATGCTGTTTCAGATGTATTTGGTATGTACGAAAAAACGCTGTCTTCGAAATTATAATCAATCGATTTAAGAATTGCCGGGCTAATTAACCGGCCCAGTTCTTTTCGTTCCTGATAAATATCTTTGTCGCTGCCCCGTGAAAAATAAATCCGTTCAAACGAACACGATTTTCTTTCGTGAGGGGCACGAATCATTTTTTTGTTTATCCGGCCGTCCTTTCTAATTATTAAAGCTTCGCCAGGCTCAATTTCTTGAACGTCGTTTACATGAACATTCATTACTGTTTGAATTACTGGCCGTTCAGAAGCAATCACAACTATTTCGTCGTCGTAATAATAATGGGCCGGCCTGATCCCCCACGGATCGCGAACCACGAAAGCATCGCCATGACCAATTAATCCTGCCATTGCATAACCACCGTCCCAATCTTTTGTAGCCCTTTCAAGAACATTCTGAATGTCGATATTCTTTTCGATTAACGGGGAAATCTCCTGGTTTCCATAACCTTCACTTTTATATTTTCTGAATAAAACCTGGTTTTCCTCATCTAAAAAGTGCCCCAGTTTTTCGAGTGCGGTAACTGTATCGGTATATGCTTTTGGGTGCTGCCCCAAATCCACTAAAACCTTAAAAAGTTCATCGGTATTGGTAAGGTTAAAATTTCCGGCAAGCACTAAATTCCTCGATTTCCAGTTATTTTGACGCATTACCGGATGAACAAATTCAATACTGTTTTTACCAAAAGTACCATAACGCAAATGCCCTAAATATAATTCTCCGGCAAACGGGAATTTTTCGTAAGCCCAGTTCGGATCATCAATATTTATTTGGTTTCTTTTAGCTTTCCTCAAAGGTTTGTTTACTTTATCAAAAACATCTTTTATAGGGTTTTGCTCAATCGATCGAAAGCGGTGTAAATAAGTACTTCCCGGGCTCAAATGATTTTTTGCACAAACAATGCCGGCACCGTCCTGACCACGATTGTGCTGTTTCTCCATTAAAAGGTACAATTTGTTTAAGCCATACTGCCATGTACCATATTTTTCCTGATAATACGACAAGGGTTTTAACAAACGGATTAATGCAATCCCACACTCATGCTTTATTTGATCACTCATAATTTAATGGTTTCAGCAATGGAAAATCTATAATATCGGGAACAATAAAAGCAGCCGGAAAGTTGCGCTGAATTTTTTTATGTAACTTGAGTGCTTCGTTTTTTGTTCTGAAATCGCCCGCCCTAACCCTAAAATTTGGGGCAATAAATCTAATATGTACATTATAATCAGGATATTTCGACAGGAAATCTACTTTAATACTTTCAGCCATTTCTTTAGCTTTTAAGTCGGAGCTAAAAAATATTTCAACCCTGAAACCTTGAATGCCGTCAATTTTCTTATTCTTTTCCATGTGCCAGTTCAACATCTTTTCTAAGCGGGGATCCTGTTTAATATTAAGATCCCGCAAAATTGAAGAAGTATCATTTTTAAGCTGAATATTCTCAGGAAACGTAACTTGAGCAAGTAAAATTTGACTCAAAAATAAACCCGAAATGAAAAGAAAAAAAATCCTCATTGTGTACAATTATTGAGTGTGCAAATATAATTCAAAAACTAAGAGTCTGTTTAAATTTTATTTTTTAGAGTAATTATGATGTATTTTTTACTTAGACGACTTGCCCCGATGTAATCGGGAAGGCGGATTTAACGAGAATAGCATCAGCTATTTAAGTAAAATTCAACGAAGTATAAGTGAAAAAGACGCATAATTAAATGAAAAGATAATTTTAAAACAGTCTCTAATAAATCAACAACGGATTTTTCCACAGGTAATTGTTTGTTTTTTGTTGCCACAAAACAACTAATAAAAACAAACCATAAAATGTTAATGAAAATTATTCTTCATTCAAAGCTTCTTCCAGCTCAGGGGTAATTTCCAGGTTGTGGTAAACATTTTGAACATCATCATCGTCCTCCAATTTTTCGACAAGCCGAAGCACTTTTTTTGCTTCGTGAACATCGAGTGCCGTAGAATTATTTGGGATACGCTGTAATTCCTGACTTTCCGCCTCAATCCCCAACTCTTCAAGCTTTTTCGACACATTGCCAAAATCTTCAAGTGCAGTAGTTACAATTATCATATTTTCATTTTCTTCAAAATCCTCGGCACCAGCATCTATCATTTCCAGTTCAAATTCTTCGGTGTCGAAATTATCAGTAGTTGGTACAACAAAAACCCCTTTCCTGTCGAATATAAAGCTAAGCGAACCGTTGGTCCCTAAATGTCCCCCACATTTGGTAAATGTTGATCTTACACTTCCCACAGTCCGGTTTTTATTGTCCGACAGGCATTCCACAAAAATGGCAATTGCACCAGGGCCGTACCCTTCAAAAGTTGACTCTTCAAAATTAGAAGAGTCTTTCTCTGCTTTGTTTATTGCCCGTTCAATTACATCTTTCGACATGTTTTGTCCCTTAGCATTTTGAACAGCCAGGCGTAAACGGGAGTTCGATTCAATGTCGGTTCCGCCAAGTTTTGCCGCCACTGTTAGTTCTTTCGATATTTTGGAGAATATTTTTGACCTTTTGGCATCGGCTGCACCTTTTTTATGTTTTATAGTTGACCATTTACTGTGACCTGACATATTTAATAATTTTTAAATTTTTTTAAATATACAAATTTGAATAATTACATCGATCTTTTCTGCTAATTTCTAACCTGAATTATTCATGAGTTTTTCGTTATGAGAATTCAAAATGCACAGAATAAAGGGAAGCACAGAGTTGAGCCTCGCAGAAATAGCCTTAGCTATTTTGAGAATCGAGAATCGAGCATTCTCTTTATTCAAAGCAGTTTGATTTCGGAATAGATAAATTTATGAATAGTTCAGGCTAAAATTATTCGCCACAAATTATTACAATTGAAATGTATTTAAAAATGAAGTAACTTTGCGCCTAATTACAAAAAAATGCAAGAAAAGAAGTTATTTATAGAAACCTATGGTTGCCAGATGAATGTGGCAGACAGTGAAGTTGTTGCAGCCATTTTACAAAAAAAACAATACAAACTGGTACAAACGGCAAAAGAAGCAGATGCAATTTTCCTGAATACCTGTTCAGTAAGGGACAATGCCGAAAAACGGATTTGGAACAAGTTGGATATATACAACAGTTACAAAAAAGAAAATAAAGATTTGATAATTGGTGTTTTAGGTTGTATGGCTGAACGTATTGGTAAAAAATTCCTGGAAAAAGGAATTGTTGATTTAGTTGCAGGACCTGACGCTTACCGCGATCTTCCGTATTTGGTTGATAAAGCCGGGCAAGGCGATAAAGCTGTAAATGTAGAATTGTCAACCAACGAAACATACGATGAAATTACACCGGTACGTATTGGCGATAAAACTATTTCGGGGTTTGTTAGTATTACACGAGGCTGCAATAATTTTTGCACATATTGTATTGTCCCCTACACCCGTGGCAGGGAGCGAAGCCGCGACCCGAACGATATTTTAAATGAGGTAAAAGATCTTTCAGCTAAAAATTACAAAGAAGTAACTTTGCTTGGACAAAATGTAAATTCCTACAAATGGTTTCCTGAAAACGAAAGAAAACCTGTTAAATTTTGGGATCTTCTTGAAATGGTTGCACAGGTTGACCCCAAAATGAGGGTGCGGTTTACAACTTCTCATCCAAAAGATATGTCGGACAAAGTACTTCGGAAAATAGCCGGATATCCCAATATTTGCAAACACATTCATTTACCCGTTCAGTCGGGCAGTTCGAGAATCTTAAAACTCATGAACAGAAAATACGACCGCAAATGGTATCTCGATCGAATTGATGCAATAAAAACAATAGTTCCCGATTGCGGTATTTCAACCGACATATTTACCGGGTTTTGTTCCGAAACGGAGGAAGACCATGCTGAATCGATCTCTTTAATGAAAAAGGTTAAGTTCGACATGGCTTTTATGTTTAAATATTCTGAACGCCCGGGAACTTACGCTCACAAAAATTTAAAAGATGATATCCCGGATGAAGTTAAAGGAAGTAGGTTAAACGAAATAATTCAGCTTCAAAATAAATTATCGTTTGAAAGCAACAAAAACGATATTGGCAAAACCTATGAAGTATTAGTCGAAGGGTTTTCAAAAAAATCGAAAGAAATGCTTTTTGGACGGACATCACAAAACAAAGTGGTAGTATTTCCTAAAAATAATTTCAAAAAGGGCGATTTTGTAGAAGTTAAAATTAAAGATTGCACCCAAACCACTTTAATTGCCGATATTTCAAAAAAATAAAAAATGGGAAAGTTAGTTGAAGAATCAAATGCCTACCGGGCAAAAATGAACGAGAAAATACTTGCTTCCGATAATAAAATATTGAAACGGGTTTATAGCCTCGACACCCTTACTTATAAAGAGGGCGCACTTAGCAGCAAAGTTAAAGAGATGCTGGGACTGGCTGCTTCAATGGTCCTCCGCTGCGATGATTGCATAAAATACCACCTTGAAAAATGTCTCGAACTTGGAGTCGCCAGCGATGAAATTTTTGAAGTATTTTCGGTTGCGAATGTCGTAGGTGGGACAATTGTAATTCCCCATACCCGAAAGGCAGTTGAGTACTGGGAAGAACTTAATGAAAAAAATATATGAAACTTTTTAGTTTGAAATTGTTATAATACAAAATAAAAATTTGTTATGAGTAAAATATTTGCGATTTCATCGGCAGGAAAGACCGAAAAATCATTTCTCGATTTGCGTTTCGGGAAATGTGAGAATGTGGTTACATACAATGCAGAAACGGGCGAAACAACAATTATTGAAAACCCATACAAAAACGAGGCACACAGTGGGATTAACCTTGTAAAGTTCTTAATAAACAAGGGGGTTTCGACCATAATTACGGGTGAAGTCGGGGCTCACTTCATAATTCGGGTTGGTTTTGTTTTTAAGCATAAATTTTAGCAACTCTAAAAAGGAAAAATTCAATATCCACAACACCTCTTAATGCAGCTCTAAAAGCTTTAAGTTTAGCATTGAAA